>Ga0207657_10001393_pt1 | contig 25775 bp, 21 predicted proteins | sample KBSC33metaG_FD_184316 | JGI IMG/M metagenome (GOLD analysis project Ga0207657, IMG submission 184316) | Corn rhizosphere microbial communities from Kellogg Biological Station, Michigan, USA - KBS C3-3 metaG (SPAdes) (version 2) | ecosystem: Host-associated > Plants > Roots > Rhizosphere > Soil ... | reverse complement strand
CGAGGTTGCGGAAGCGCTGCTGGCCAACCTCGACAGCGAGCCGCTCGCCGATCCCCGCCGGGTCCGTTTTCGCCCCGGCCGGAGGCTCAAGTCATGGGACAAGAACGTCGTCGCGCTCGGCCTCTCCTCGGGCTTTCTCGAACCGCTGGAATCGACGAGCATCCACCTCATCCAGACCGGCATTCACCGGCTGCTGGCGATGTTCCCGTCGACCGGCTTTTCTGCCCCGGACGTCGCCGAGTACAACCTCCAGGCGCGAACCGAATATGAGGATGTTCGCGACTTCATCATCGCCCATTACAAGGTCACTCGCCGGAGCGGCGATCCTTTCTGGGACCACGTGCGGACGATGGACATCCCCGACACACTGAACGAGCGATTCGAGCTGTTCCGGTCGTCGGGACGCTTCTTCAAGCACAATGCGCAGGAGCTGTTCACCGAGGAAAGCTGGGTCCAGGTACTGATCGGCCAAGGGCTCGAGATGCGGCCTGACCCCGTGACGCAGTTCGTGTCCGATTCCGACCTGACGGACTTCCTTGGCGACGTTGCCGAAGTGATCGAAGACGTCGCCGGCCGGATGACCGATCATGGCAAGTTCGTGCGGGACCTGCCGCGGAGTTCAGAAGCGCCGCGCAACGCGCAAGAGGTTGCGGTGCCGAGCGTCAACTTCGCGCTTCGCTATGAGCGGGGTGAAACCGTCGCTTGACGGGCGCCCAGTCGTCGTGACCCGAAAGCCACAGCTGTCGCGAAACATGCATTGAGCGGCCCGGTGCCGCAATTGACTTGCCAGCTTCGAAGGAGTTTCAATCCCCACAAAAGAGCCAAACGGCCGTGCGCAAGTGTAACCGGTTACATCACCGGAATCGTGAAGAGGGGATCTGAGTGACCAACACTCTCAACAAGCGCCAGCTGACGTCTGGCATTTCCGTCATTGCCGTCGCCGCAGCCTTGAGCTTCGCGACACCCGCAAGTGCCCAGACCACCTCGACTCTCCAGGGGCATGCCACTGCGGGCGCGGCCGTAACCGCAACCGATCTCAACACCGGCCAGGTCAGCACCGCGAAGGCCGACGCGACCGGGCATTACACGATCGTCGGTTTGCCTCCGAGCACGTATCGGGTTCAGGCCGGCAGCGCTGCACAGACCGTGGTGGTGCCGCTTGGGCAGGCGGTCACGGTTGACCTCACCGCTCCGGCAACTTCCGCCGGCGCCGCTATCGTCATCGTCGGCGCACACACCAAGGACGTCAAGACGACCGCGGTGACGACAAACGTCTCCCGGTTCCAGATCGAGAATCTGCCGAACGGCGACCGCAACTTCCTCAACTTTGCAGCGCTTGCGCCGGGCGTGACCGTGTCGCCGCCGACGCTGGGCGGCAGGGCGCGCCAGGTCCAGGCCGGCGCGATCAACTCGGACAACACCAATACGTACATCGACGGCCTCAGCATCAAGAACCTGGTCAACCACGGCGGCACGCTCGGGCAGAATTATTCGTCGGGTAACCCCTTCCCCGCTTCCGCCGTCGACCAGTTCAACGTCGAAACCCAGAATTTCGCCGCTGAGTTTGGCGATGCCGCGTCGGCCGTAATTTCGACGGTTACGAAGACCGGCGGCAACGCATTCCACGGCGAGATTTTCGGCGAATGGCAGCCGAAGGGATTCATCAGCCGCAATTATGATGACCGCCCTGGTCATCAGTTCAATCCTACCGGCGCCAGCAAGAAGCCGGATTTCAGCACGAAATATTTTGGCGGAGACATCGGCGGTCCGATCATCAAGGACAAGCTGACGTTTTTCCTGGACTTCGAAGGCACGGACAAGACGTTCGCGTCGAACGACATCAACGTCTATCCCGGAACGCTGACGGGTCTTTCCGCGCCTGCGCAGTCCTATGTTCAGACCGCTCGCACGCAGTACAACGGCAGCTTCCCGCAAAACTTCAAAGAGCAGCTGTATTTCGGGAAGCTGACCTATTTCGCGACGCCGGATGACACGATCAATGTCAGTGCCTTCGTCCGCCACGAGTCCAACCTCGCGATTCCGAGCGGCATCACGACCAAGGATGCGTCAACCCAGAACAAGAACAACGAGAACCGGTACGAAGCATGGTGGACCCATCGCGCTTCGGGCTGGCTCAACGAACTGTACATTGCTCGCGATGCTGCGGCCAACGGGGCTTTCCCGAACACGCCGGGCTCATCATATATCGTGACCTATACGACGCCGGTGGCCGTCAACACAGGTGCCTGCATTCCAGTGACCGGCATGGCCACCTTCACCTGCCCGAATATCGGCAATCAGCAAGTGCTCCACCTCGGTGGCAACAATTTTTCGCAGAACGATCACCAATATCAAACACTGGTCAAAGACAATGTGACGATTACGGCCGGACCGCACACCATCAAGTTCGGCGGTACGATTAACTTTACGAAGTTGCAGCGGCTTGAAGACAACCTCAGCAGCGGAGCTTTTTACTTCGACGCTGCGAACTTCACAGGCGTTAGCTCGTCAACTCCATACGCTGCGAAGATCAATACCGTCGCTGCGCAGAACGTCACAGCCAAGAACACGCAAATCGGGCTCTTCGTCCAGGATTCGTGGCGTCCCGATGACCATTGGCAAGTCAATTATGGCTTGCGCTGGGACTATGAGTCGAACGCTACCAACGAGAATTTCGTCACGCCGCCGGACGTCGCGGCGGCCTTGAGGGCTTACCCCGGCTGGAAGGCAGCCGGCATCGATCCCGAAGATTATATTTCGAACGGTCACAATCGTAAGCCGTTCCTCGGCGAGTTCCAGCCGCGCCTCGGCGTCTCCTACGACCTGCACGGCGACCGCGATCTTGTCTTCTTTGCGGGTGCTGGACGCTATTACGACCGCTCGCTTTTCATCGATTCCGCTCTCGAGACGATCAAGGATTATTTCCAATCCGTCTCGACGGTGCAGACGTGCGCAGTAGCCCCGGGGCCGAACTGCGTCGCGACCTTGCCGACGGATCCCGACGCGCTTCGCGCGCTAGCCAAGGCGCAAGGCGGCGGCGAAGTCCATCTTCTGAACAATCACACCAAGATCCCCTATTCGGATGAAGTTGACGCCGGAATCCGCAAACGGTTCGGGGCAATCAACACCTCGATCACCTTTTCCTACATCCGGTCCAACAACATTTATCAGGAAGTCGTTGGAAATCGCCTGCCCGACGGGAAGTACACCGACACCGTTGTTCCCGTGCTCACCTACAACGGCATCCCCTACGGTACCGGGATATTCTTCGGCGGAGGCGCCATAGGTCTTGCGCCGCTGTCGTCGACCCACGGAAGTCTCTTCATCGGCGACAGCCACGGCAAAGCGCGATACGCGGCCGTGTATCTCACCGCCGACAAGCCTTACACGGACCTTTCCGGCTGGGGCTTCAGCACTGCACTGACGATTTCAAGTGCGCGATCGAACGATGGCGGAAACAAGGCCTCGATCGGCGATCCGTTCTGGTTCGATACGCCCAATGTCGGCGATCAAGGCTGGCAGCCTGCCAATGGACTTGAGCGGTGGCGCTTCGTCGGTACCGGCACGGTCAAGATCCCGTTCGACATCAAGCTTTCTACGATCGTGACGCTCTCGTCGGGCTCGTCGTACGGTGGCACCTTGGTCGACGTTCCCGCCTCTGTCTCAGGCGGACCCGGTGGCTATTTCACCGACTTCGGAATCTATCGACCGCACGGCATCGGCTACAAGAACATCGACTTCAATGTCTCGAAATCGTTCAAGATGCCGTGGAATCACGGCCAGGAGCTGACCCTCTACTTCCAGGCGCTGAATGCGTTCGACTTCGTCAATCGCCAATATTCGATGTGGGTCAGCGGACAACAACATTACAATGGCGCCGGACCGACGCACGAACCGGACAAAGGCCTTGGAGTCGCGAGCCAGGGCCGCAACTTCAAGGTCGGCGCCAGGTTCACGTTCTGACCGGACTTGCATCAAGCGGGAGGGTGGCGGCATCGTCTCCCTCCCCTTTTCTTAGGTAAAGGCGTGAAGCCCGAGCTCCGCCGCATCGGCAACGAGCAGAGCCCCGTCGTCGTCATCGACGAATTCAGCGGCCGTCTCGACGAGATCCTCGCGATCGCGGAGGCACTCGCCCCTTACCCTGCGCTCCAGGGCAATTATTACCCCGGCTTGCGACGCATGATCCGCCAAGCCGACCAAGCGGCCGACGCCTATGTCGAAGAGACTTGCGAGCGTGCGGGGCAGTTCATTGCCGGCGCGTTCGAGATCGACAGCTTCGATCTCGTCGAAGCGAGCTTTTCGATGGTTACGACGGCCCCGTCGCGGCTGTCTCCGCCGCAGCGCGCGCCGCACTTCGATACGCCCGATCCGAAATATTACGCATTGCTCCACTATCTTCGAGTGCCGCCGGGCTCCGGCACCGCCTTCTACCGACAGCGCTCGACGGGCATCGAACGGGTCACCGACGACAACATCGCCCGGTTCGTCACAACCGCCGAGCGCGAGGCGGCGCTGCTCGCCCCGGACAGCGGCTACATTTCCGGCTCGGACCGGTTCTTCGAGCAGATCGGTGCCGTCGAGGCGGCTCCTGATCGGCTAATCATCTATCAGGGAAGCCTTCTGCATTCGGGGATCATCCCACCAGACATGAGCTTCAGCCCCGATCCGTGCGAGGGCCGGCTCACCGCCAACCTGTTCGTCCGCGGAAGCTGAGCGCTAAGCTCTCTGGCGGAGCCACCCGCCGGTGAACCCGGCGCGCAGCAGCCCACGCCGGATGGCCGGCACGCGCCGCATGTATCGCCACACAAGCTCGCTGCGGTAGTTCGCCGCCTGCAACAGGATCGGCCCCTGGTCGATCCCGAGATAATCCTTGTCGACCCAGCCGGTCTTCGCGTCGACTGTGCCCGTATCGATCTTCACCTCAGTGTAGGTGAAGCTCGGATTGAAGCTGTCGAGGAAGCCGTAGCGGCCGAACAGCCGGGGCTGAACCATCAAAGCCTCGGCCGCGGGAACGGCGATCTCGGGCGCGAACGGCAGCGAGCCGAGAGCAGCAGTCGGGGCGATGGTCCCGTCGTCGAGGCCGCCGAACTCATCGATGGGCCCGCGCGCGGAATAGCCGTGAAACGTCCGAGTCCCGCCCATGTACGGAAGCTCGAAATCCCCGGGACCGTCGCACGCGGTGAGGCCCCAAATCCGGTCCGAATAGCCGCGCCACTTCATAGGGTTGCGAATGCAATAAGCGCGGTTGGCGTAGGTCTCGCGCCTGCTGTTCTCGAAATAATCGAATCCGGCCTGGCGCATGACGGCGTCGCGGATGCCGCGGAAATCGATGAAGATGTGACTATATTGGCTTCCGAACAAAGGAGCGAACGCGACGCGACGCGTGGGCCCCTCGCCTCTCCAGCGATCGGCGTATGGCGCGGTCCACTGCTGCCACAGATCTGGAGGCCCGGGATGGGTCGACGATCCGAGCGCCAGGATGTTGACGAACATCCCTTCGTTGAACCCGACCCAGTTGGCGGGGATCAATCCCTGTCCGGGGTGCCAGCCCATCGAGATCGGCCTGCGGCCATCCGAGCGGAAGAAGTTCCAGTCAGCGCGGTCGTAAAGCGCCTGAGCTAGCTTGCGGATCTCGCGCTCGCCCGTGGTGGCGCCGTCGAAATACTGACCAGCGAACAAGACGCCCATCAGCAGGATTGTGGTGTCGACGCTCGACAGCTCGACGTCGCGGAAGCGCCCGCCGGTCCGCATGTCGAGGAAATGGTAGAAAAACCCCTTGTAGCCGATGGTCCCGGTCGGCTCCGGCCCTTGCGGCGCGTTCCAGAAGAAGCGCAGTGTCGTGAGCGTGCGCTCCGCCGCCTGCGCCCGAGTGCACCAGCCCCGCTCGACGCCGATCGCATAAGCAGGAAGGGCAAAACCGACCGCGGCGATGCTGCAGAAGCTTTGGCTGGGCCAGCGGTCGGGAACGAGACCGTTCTTGGGGTTCGCGGTCTCCCAGAAGAAGGCGAACGTGCGCTTCTCGATCTCGTCATAGAAGCCGGGCAGGTTGTTCCGCGTGGGTTGCGGCGCGGCGGCAGCGCTGCCGCGCACCGCAGCTCCCGCCAAAAATAAAGTCGAGCCTTTGAGAAGATCGCGACGGGGGAGCAGCATCAGGTGCGCGAGTCCGCCGCGCTGGTCGAACGCACCACCAATTCCGGCGCATGGAGCTCGTCGCCGGCGGCGTCCCGCTTGCCGAGCTCGTCGACCAGCCGTGCCAGCGCCCGCTCCCCCAGTTCGGCGATGCGGACTCGAACCGTGGTCACGCCGAGGTGGCGCGCGAGCGGAATGTCGTCGAAGCCGGCGATCGCGACCTGCTGCGGCACCTGAACGCCAGCCCTGCGCAGCGCCTCGAGTGCGCCGATCGCCATATTGTCGTTCCCGGCGAAGATCGCGTCGAAACGAGTGCCGCTCGCCAGCAACGACTCCACTGCCGCGGCGCCGGAATCCTCCTCGAAGTCGCCTCTGATGATTGTGAACTCAAGTCCATGCTTTCGGGCCGCGGCTTCGGCTGCGGCCGCGCGCTCCTGGGCATCGATGTTCGCCTCCGGGCCGGCGACATGGACGATCGTCCTGCGGCCAAGCGCGGCGAAATGCTCGATCACTGCCGCGGCTCCAGCGGCATTGTCGAGATGGATCGCGGAATGCCCTCCGGGCTGTGCGCGCGTGTTGATGAGCACCGCCGGCAAGCCCGGCGGGAGTGCGACCGCAAGCTCGTCCTCGCCGAGGTGCGGCGCCATCACCAGGAGGCCGTCGACTCGCCCGCGCATCGCCCGCAACGCCTTGGTCGCCTGCTCGCTCTTCGCATGAAGGTTGGACAGCAGGAGCAAATAGCCACGGCGGCTCGCCTCGCGGTCCATCCCACGGACGATTTCCGAGAAAAACTCGCCGTGGAGGTCGGGAAGCACGACTCCGATCGCATTGTTTCGCGCAAGGCTGAGGCTCCGCGCGCCCGCGTGCGGCACGTAGCCGAGCTCGCTAACCGCAGCTGCAATCCGCTCGCGGGCCTGTTCGCTCACATTATCGAAACCGTTGAGTGCGCGCGAGACTGTGGCGACCGACAGCTGCGCGCGCTTTGCCACGTCACGGATCGTCGCCTCAGCCATGATCGTCATTATCGGCAGCAAATCGGGCAAAAGTCACGTGGGACGCGCATTGCAAATCTCTTTCCGCTCGGTCATGTAACCGGTTACATAGAGCGTCAAGCGGATAGCACCTGTTGCGCTCGGCTGGTGCACAGTGGAGGGGAAAGTCATGCTCGAGTCGCGCATTTCCCGCCGGGCGGCGCTGACCGGCGCAGGCGCCGTGGCCGCATGGATGGCGAGTCCCGCGCGCGCTCTCCTTCAGGCAGCCGGGAAGGCGCCGGCTCCGCCGTTCGTGGACGATCTCATCTCCCATATGACGCTCGAGGAGAAAGCCGGCCAGCTCAGCCTGATGGCGTCCGCCTGGGGCGGCGGAGCAGCGCTGAGCCTCAACCCACCCGGCAACGGCGCCGATTTCCAGCAACAGGTCAACGAAGCTCGCCAGGGGCTGCTGACCGGAGTGTTCAACGGCAACGGCGCGCGGATGGCGCAAATCCTCCAGACGGCCGCGGTGAAGGAATCGCGGATGAAGATCCCCTTGATCTTCGCAGCAGATATCATCCACGGCCACCGAACCATCTTCCCGGTGCCGCTTGCCGAGGTCGCGAGCTTCGAACCTGACCTTGCGCGCCGCACGGCCGAGGCCGCCGCATTCGAAGCGTCGGGCGCAGGTATCGACTGGACCTTCTCGCCGATGTGCGACGTCGCTCGCGACCAGCGCTGGGGACGCGGCGTCGAAGGCGGCGGCGAGGATCCGCTCTTGGGGCGGCTATTTGCGGCAGCTCGGGTCCACGGCTTTCAGGGGACCGACCTCCGGTCGACCGAGCATCTGCTCGCCTGCATCAAGCATTTTGCCGCTTACGGTGCGGCAGAGTCAGGCCTCGACTACAACGTCGTCGATATTTCCGACCGCAGGCTGCGGGAGGTTTATCTCCAGCCGTACAAGGCGGGTTTCGAAGCGGGCGCGCTGTCGGCGATGGCCTCATTCAACGAGATCAACGGCATCCCGTCGACCGGCAACCACTGGCTGATCACCGACCTGCTCCGCGGCGAATGGGGTTTCAAGGGGTTCGTCGTCTCTGACTACACCGGCGACGAGGAGATGATCGCCGCGGGATATGCGAAGGACGGACGCGACGCGGCGAAGCTCGCGTTTCTCGCCGGCGTCGACATGAGCATGCAGAGCGGCCTCTACCGCAAATATCTCCCCGACCTCGTGCGCAGCGGCGAAGTGCCGCAGGCGCAGCTGGATCAGTCGGTCCGGCGGGTGCTCGCGTTGAAGGCGATGCTCGGGCTTTTCGACAATCCGTTCGGACGGATCGACGTGAAGCGCGAGAGCGCGCGGTCGATGCTTCCACGCACGCGCGCGCTCGCCCGCGAAGCCGGCCGCAAGGCGATCGTGTTGCTCAAGAATGAGGGGGAGCTACTGCCCCTCCCCCGCTCCGGGAAACGGATCGCGCTGATCGGGCCGTTCGCGGCAGGAGCGCACGATCTCGTCGGTCCTTGGGTAGTCTATGGAGACGACAGGAAGGCGGTTGACCTTGCTGTCGGCATCAGCGCGGCGCTTGCCGGCAAGAACCTGCTGACCGTGACGCCGGGTTCGGGCGTGGACGAGCCACTTCCCGGCGGCATCGAGCAGGCCGTCGCGGCTGCGCGCAATGCCGACGTGGTCGTGCTAGCCATCGGGGAATCGTTCGACATGTCGGGCGAAGCGCAGTCGCGCACGGAGATCGTCGTGCCTGCCCCGCAACAGCAGCTTGCCGAGGCGGTTGCTGCAACTGGCAAGCCAATCGTCGTCGTACTGAAGCACGGCCGCGCGCTGGCGCTCGAAGGGGCGGTCGCGAACGCGCAAGCGATCCTCGCCACCTGGTTTCTCGGCACCGAGACCGGCAATGCCATCGCCGACGTGCTGTTCGGCGCCTATGGCCCTTCGGCCCGGCTGCCGGCGAGCTTCCCGCTGCGGTCCGGCCAGGAGCCGTATTATTATGCGCACAAGGCCACCGGCCGGCCGAATCCGCCTGGTGAGCTCCAGCCTTACAAGGCGCATTTCCGAGGGATCCCGAACGCGGCTCTCTATCCGTTTGGGCACGGTCTGACCTACGGCAAAATCGAATATTCTGGCTTCACGCAGAGCGCCCCTAGCCTGCCGATGAGCGGGACGATCGGGGTGGCGGCGACGATCGCCAACCGCGGCTCTCGCGCCGCCGAGGAGGTCGCGCAGCTCTACATCCACGACCGCGTGGCGAGCATCACCCAGCCCGTGCGCGAGCTGAAGGCCTTTCGAAAGATCGCGCTCGCGCCGGGCCAGTCAGAGGTCGTGCGGTTCACGCTTCGGCCCAGCGACCTCGCCTTTATCGGCCGGGACGGCCGCTGGGTCACCGAGCCGGGCACGTTCGACGTCTGGATCGCGCCGTCAGCGGAGAGCGACGGCGTCCACGGCACCTTCGACCTGGTCGCCTGACCCGCGCCGCTCCCGCCCGAGCGGGTTGAGCGCCATCGCCGCCCACGACAGGGCGAGGAACAGCAATGGAGCCAGCGCGATGGTTTCGCGCATTCGCCCGAGCGTCGCCGTGCTCTGCTGCACGTTGGCGACATAGCCGGCGGAAGCGAAACTCCAGCCGAGGATCGCGGTGGCGATTCCGATCGCGACGCGCTGCAACAGGGCGGCGACTCCGAACACCGCGCCTTCGACGTGCACACCGGTCTCGCGCTCGCCATATTCGATCGTGTTCGGGAGCATCGCCCAGAAGACGAAATAGATCCCGACGGCCATCACCTGCATGCCGATCAGGAAGACCTGCATCGTGCGGATGCCGGTCAGCGGCACGGTTGCAAAAATGAGCAGCCCGGCGATGCCGAAGCTGACGGCCATCAGCCATAATGCGCGCAAGCCCACGAAGCGCCCCAGCAGCATCCACAACGGAATGGCGATCCCGCCGACGAGGCCCATCCACGCGAGCGCCATCTCGCCGGCGCGCGGGTCGGCAAGGAGATATTTGAAATAATAGAGCACTGACTTGCTGAGCAAGGTCATGGCGACGATCACCGCCATCATCGCGGCGTTGAGAGCAACGAAGGCTCTGTTGCGGCCAAGGCTGACGAGCGCCGCCGCGATGCTTCCGGGAAGTGGACGATTCGGTTGCGCATTCTCGCGGTAGGTTGCACCGATCAGCATCAGGATCGCAGCGCCAACGATGGCGAACAGAATTGCCGCTCCGAAATAGGCCTGCGCCGCGGTCGAGCGGGTGAGCCAGTGTCCGATCGGCACCGTGCCCAGCGCAACGACGACCGCCGCCGCAGTCCCGAACAGCATGCGCATTCCCGCCACAAAGGCGCGGTCTCCCGGATCGGCGCTGATGCGCGCGGTCATCGCGAGATAAGGCACGTTTACGCCAGCGTAGAAGGTGCGGAACAATAAGTGCGCCCCAAAGACGATGGCGATTGCCAGCACACCCGACGCCGGAGGAGGCAGATAGGTGAGCGCGAAGCTGAGACCCAGCGGAATCGCGCCGGCGGCGAGCAAGGGACCGTAGCGGAACCGGTTTTGCTTTCGGTCGACCAGCAGACCGGCGACGAAATTGGCCATGCCGTCCCACACCGAAGCGACCATGTACGTCGTCGCCGCCACTCCGATCGGAATGCTGAGCGCGTCGGAATAATAGAACAGCAGGAAGAGCATGATGCTCTGCCAGTAAAGGTTGAAGGCGAAGTCGCCGAAGGCGAAAAGCAGCAGGCGCGGCTTCGACGGACGGCTGCTCACGGGATCATGACCGTCGCCGCGCGCGGCTGGTCCGGAATGATCCTCGTCACCGGCTTCGCGCCGTGCACCGTCACGGCGATCGATCTCCACCACGCATCATAGGCGCCCTCGCGCGCCCCGAAATGGAGCGCGATCCCCTTCGGCGTGACTGTACAGGTGACCAGCTGGCGCAGGCTCGGTCCATGGATGCTGACGCCGTCATCCAGGTAAATCTCGCCGCGGCAGTCATTCCCCGGATAGACTTCGAGCTGAAGCGGGCCTTTCGGACTTTCACTCGTGCTCTGAACGAGGGGCTGTCTGGGAAGGATCGCACCGGGCCGGACGTAAACAGGGAGCCGGTCGAGCTTCGGTGTTTCGCTGAGCTTCTGACCGCTGAGCTGCCTTCCGGTCCAGTAATCGTACCAGCCCGCGCCCGGCAGACAGATGTCATATGGCCTGGGCGAGTCGGGCTTGGGCGAAGCGGCAACGAGCAGGTCCGCGCCGACCGTGAACGCCATCGACTGGTCGCAAGGAGCGTTCTGCATCTCAGGATAATCGTAGAAAGTCGGCCGCATCAGCGGATCGCCCGTGCGCGCGCTCTCCTCGGCCACGGCATAGAGGTAGGGCAGCAAACGGTAGCGCTCGGCGATGTAGCGTCGGCGGATGGCCAGCTGCGCGGGGCCATCGACCCACGGCTCAGCGCGCGGCGTGTCCTTGGCCGAATGGCCCCTAAATACGGGCGTGAAAGCGCCGATCTCGAACCAGCGCGTGGCGAGCTCGGGTGACGCCCCGCCGGTGAAACCCGGAATGTCGGCGCCGCTGTAGGTGAAGCCCGACAGGCCGAGGCTCAGCATCTGCTGGACCGCAAGCTTCAGATGGTCCCAGGTCGAGCTGTTGTCGCCGGTCCAGGTCACCGCGTAGCGCTGCCCGCCGGCATAGCTCGCTCGGGTCATGACGAATGGCCGGACGTTGGGCCTGAGACTCAGGAGCCCGTCGTGCGTGGCGCGGCTGTTCTCCATCCCGTAGACATTGTGGATCTCGGCGTGCCCGGCGATCCGCGGAGCGAAGTCGTCGCTGTCGATGCGGTGGCGAACCGTGAGCGACATCGTCTTCGTCGGCGTCTCGAACACCGCCGGCTCGTTCATGTCGTTCCAGAATCCCGCGATCCCGTCGGCGACGAAGTCCTTGTAGAGCGACCCCCACCACGCCCGCGTCGAGGCCCGCGTAAATTCCGGGAAGACCGAGGGTCCCGGCCACACCGGTGCGACGTAGAGCTTTCCGGTGGCGTCGTGCACGAAATCGTCGCCGGCGATTCCGCTGTCGAAAGGCGCGTATCCCTGGTTCGGCGCATAGGCGATGTGGAGGTCTGTGATGGCGACCAGCTTGAACCCTTCGGCGCCGACATCGCTGGCGAGCTTCTTCAGGTCGGGGAAGGTTTTCTTGTTGGTGGTGAAGGGCCGGTTGCGGTCCTGATAGTCGATATCCAGCCAGATCACGTCCGATGGAATGCGGTCCTTGCGCAGTGTCGCCGCGATGGAGCGCACCTCGTCCGCGCTCATGTAGCTGTAGCGCGATTGCTGGTAGCCGAACGCCCAGCGGGGCGGCAGCGGCGCCTTCCCGGTGAGGTCGGTATAGCGCCGAACGACATCACGTATGGTTGGCCCGGCGATCACATAATAATCGATCGGGCCACTGTAGGCGCCGATCTCGATGGTCACATCGTCGCGGTGACCGAAATCGAACCAGCTGCGCCACGTGTTGTCCAGGAACAGGCCGTAGGCGCCGCCATCAGCCCCAGTCGCGATGTAAAACGGGATCGACTTGTAGATCGGGTCGGTGTCGCGCTGGAACCCGTAGGCGTCGGTGTTCCAGTCGACGAAGCTTTGCCCGCGCCGGTCGAAATTGCCCGTCTTGTCACCAAGTCCGTAGATGCGCTCGCCGGTGCGGAGCGCCTTCTTCAGCGAGAAGCCGTTGGCGGTGATCGTCACCGGGTCATAGGCGTCGCTGACAAGCTCGCGGCCTTGAAGGTCCGTGACCCTCAGGGACAGCATCGAAGGGCTGAGGTGCACCTGGAGCGCCGCGGTTTGAAACCCGTCGGCTGTCAGTCGCACAGCGGCGCGCTCATGGCGGACAGGGGCGGATACTGCCCAGCTTGCGTCCTCGGGCCAATCGCGCTCGCGCGTGATCCGCACTCTAAGGATCGAATCGGTCAGCGCCTCGACCCGCATTCGAGCGCCGGAGCCGTTGCTCGCCTCGATCCCGCCCGGCAGCGCACGAATGCTTGCGGCAACAGGCGCGGCGGCGGACACATAGGTCGGAGACGCAGCAAGCAGCGCGAGGGCAGCCAATTTCAAGGCGCGGACCATTGCTTCGACCCTAGCGCCGCGGTCCTGCGCCGCAATGGCCGTGGCTGGAATGTCACAACAGCCGAATTCGCGCGAAGAACTGATCAGGATCAAACGGTTGTTGCGAACTCTCCTTCTTTTACCGCGACTTAAATGTTAGCCTTTAACCATGTCGGCGTGCATTTTTCCGTCGGCAGAAGGGGTAACGCCATGCGTATGAAGGCGATCGCGTTTGCTCTGGTCATCGGCATTGCCGTCGCCCTGGCCGTCGGCATGAGAACCGCCAACCGCGCCGATGCAGCGAACGGAAACTGCTATTCGGACCAGAAGGGCCCGGCGACTCCCACCATCTGCAGCTAGCGGCACCGGTTTCACAGCCCGAGCGCGATTCCTGCATAGACCTTCCGACGGGCGCCCGGCTCGATGCCGTTCTGGAAGACGCGGTTGTAATATTTCTTGTTCGTCAGATTCGAGATTCCGGCGAGCAGGCGGACGTTGCGCGTCAGCTGCCAGTCCCCCGCAAGATCGAACAGCGTGAAAGCGGGCACCTTTGCCGGCACGTAACTGGCGCTTCCGGGAGAACCAACAGGAAGATCGGAATCCTGGAAATACTGGCTGCTCACAGTGCTCCCGGTGAGGCTCAGGTTGAACCGGTGGTCGCGGCGCAGGCTGATCCCGTATTTCGCCGTGACGGTTGGCGCGAACGCGGGCTTGTTGCCGACGCGATTGGCAAGGTTGCTCTTCGTGAATTTCGCGTCGAGCAGGCTGACGTTGCCGAATGCGGTCAGATGAAGCCCGTCCTTTCGCGCTGCGAGGAAGTCGTAGGAGACCTCCCCTTCGAAACCGCGGTGACGCGTGTCGCCACTGTTCTGGTACACGGACTCGACGGGCGAGATGACGATCGTCTCGATGCGATTCTTGAAGTCGATCCAGAACAAGCTCGCATCGTAGAACAGGCCGGTGACCGGCGTCCCGTGAACGCCCGCCTCCCACGACAGCGATTTCGATGCAGCGGGAACTCCGCCCGGACTGATGTTCGAAAATGGCGATGCGACGTCGAAGAAGCGAACCGGCCGATAGCCTTGGCTGATGCTGAAATAGGTCTCATTCTGACGGCCGAAGTCGAAGCCTGCGCCGAGGCCGAACATCGGGACGGTCCGGCTTGCCGACTGATGGATCAGCGGACGTACCAGGTTCGGGGGCCGGACGCTTTCGTCGATCCGGACCTTCTCATGCTCCAGCCGGACGGAGGGGACGAGATGCCAGCGGCCCGGCAGCCGGAACACGTTCTCGGCGAAGACAGCGCCGTACCAGGCGTCACGCGCCTGATCGAGACGCGGAGTGCCGGTCCGAGTGTCGCGCGAAGCGAGGACATCGCTGCTGGTCCATTGCCGGAACGGCGCATCGTCGTGGTAAAGGACCGTCCCGAACGTCAGCGCATTGCCCTTGCCCCATCGCTTGCGGAAGCGGACATCGGCACCCTGGCTGTGGAACTGCTCGTCGACGAGTGTCGTCGAGGTCGGGTGCGCCCCCGCCGGCGCGGAGCGCTGGTACAGCTCCTGCCACGCCGCCCACAGCTTCGCTTCGACCCGCCAGCCGCCGCCGAGCTCGCTCTCATTGCCGAGCTCGACCGAGGTCCGCTGGACCCAGTCGCGGTTGAACGGAGTCACCGCCTGGTTCGGATCGGCCTGATACTGCGCGAAGCTCAGCTTACCGGGATCGCCCGATGCTGAATCATGGTCGTGAAAATCGATGAACCAGAGGCTGTCCTTCGCAGGCCGGTAGGCGAGATAGACGTCGCCCTGACGTACGCGCGAGCCGCCATTGTCCCGCTGGCCGTGACTGCGCACGAACCCAAGGTTCGCCCGTGCCGAGAGGGGCCCAGACGAGCCCTCGATCATGTTGTAGCTCGAGAAGAGCCCGTCGCTGCCGACCGTATTCTCGCTGTAGGCACCGAGGGACTGATTGGCGGACGGCCGTCTCGACACCAGATTGATCACAGGCGCCGGGTTCGGGCCGTAGATGAGGCTGTTGCCGCCACGGATCAGCTGCACTTCGGAAAGCGACTGCGGCAACGGCATGTAATAAAGCGTTGGAAATCCGATCCAGTCGGTCGAGATCGGCAGGCCGTCCTGCAGGACGAGGACATATTCACCCTCCTGCGGGTTGCCGAGGCCGCGATAGCTCATATTGAACTGCGTCGGCGTCTGCTGCTCGGAGACGAACAGGCCCGGCGTACGCGAAAACAGCTCCCGCTGATTGTTCTCGACGATCGTCGGCACCTGGTCGAGCTTGGTGACACTGGTCTTCTTGGTGACGGTGATCTTTGTCCCGTCCACCTCAGGCATGATGTGGTTGAGCTTCTCGGGCGTGTTCTCTTGTTGTTCGCCGATGACGACGATCGGTGGCCGATCGTGCTTTGGCGGAGGGGCGCGGTGCGGGGGATCGGCCGCGTGTGCCGATGCCGCCCAGATGGTCGCGGTCGCGGCCGTCGTCAGCCGCGTCTTGCTCAAACCCATTCTCGTTCCCCGTATTCTCTAAAGCTCTGCTGAGCAGTCGACCGTCGCGCCGACTACAACATTGCGGTGTCACGACGATATTTTTCTGCAGGCGGACGACTTGGGGTGCCGGCCCTGCTAAGGCGCCGCGCCATGCCTGATACCCAGCCGTCGGCGCGCAAACTCGTGGGAATCGTGTTGATCTTGCTGCTGATCGTCCTCTGGTCGGCGTTCGTCGCAAGCCTGGCGCGGATCGTCGGCGGGTGGCCTATTTTGGTCCAGGCGCTTTTCTATCTTGTGATGGGGATTGCGTGGATCGCGCCGTTGAAGCCGTTGGTCAGATGGATTCAGACCGGCTCGTTTCGGGCGGGTCCGCGTTGAAATTAGTGTATTAGCTGGCTATATCACTCAGGTCGAATGAACCAGGCTCAAACCCTTTCCCGCCCCTTTGGCGGGCTGCGTCATAGAACGGCCCGCGTCCGCGCCGACGCCGTTTCGCTATGGCGCGCCTATCCGCGAGAGGTCGTCGGAGCGGGGTTGTTCACGTTGGTCGCAGCTGCTGCGATCGGCACGACCGTCGCGTCATATTCGCCAGCGACCCACGCGGCGAACTCGGCCCCTCCTGCGCCCCCGCCGCTGATCCTCAAGCAAATCGCACCTGAGCAGGCGGTCAGGGTCAACGCCGAGATCCCGGTCGCTTCCGGACCCAATCCTGCCGCCGCTCCATTCGTCTTCAAGGGCAACGCGGACGCGCGTGCGCAGGCGCTCAGCTGCCTCGCGAGCGCCGTCTATTATGAAGCCGGCAACCAGGACGAGAATGGCGAGCGGGCGGTCGCACAGGTAGTGCTCAATCGTGTCCGCCACCCGGCCTTCCCGAACAGCGTTTGCGGCGTGGTGTACCAGGGCTCGACGCGGGCAACCGGTTGCCAGTTCACCTTCACCTGCGACGGTTCGCTGAACCGCCAGCCCGACGCCGATGGATGGAAGCGCGCGATGCACGTTGCGCAGGAGGCGCTCGCCGGCGTGGTTTACGCGCCGGTCGGCTGGGCGACCCATTATCACGCCGACTATGTCGTCCCCTACTGGGCCTCGGCCATGGCCAAGAACGCGGTCGTCGGCGCCCACCTCTTCTATCGCTGGGGCGGCGCGTGGGGGCAGCCCGCCGTGTTCACGCAGATCTACACAGGCCATGAAGCGAACGCTGCCGCGCTGCGCGGCGCTGCGCTTGCAACGGTTCACGTCGTCACCCCGCAGGCGGGTTCGCTCGCAGCGGCGATCGCCAAGATTCCGGGCGCCGAACCGCTCAAACTGACGCCATCGATGCGGCGCGACAAACGCGTCGCTGTCCGGTTCAATCTCGTCGCGCGCAAAGCGGCCGACGAAGCCAGTCACGAAGACTATTCCAAGAAGTTCGAGGTCTCGGACAATCTCAAATGGTCGCTCTCGGGTGAGAGCGTCGCCGAGAACGAGCAGCCGCTTGGGCGGCATGCCAGCCCTCCGCAGCAGGCGGGGACCGCCGGAGCCTCCGGAGCTCGCTAGTTCGCCTGCGCCGTCGTCGGCGCGATCACTTCCTCGACCCTCAACCGGATTCGATCGAGACGGCCGTCGATCGCAAGCGAGTCATCCGACAGGGCCGTCGCTCCAGCCCAGATTCGTCCGGTAACGGCGAGCTCGCTGAACGGGCCCTGGTCGCGAAGCGGATCGCGGTCCTCAAGCTGGACCACGGCGTCGTCGAACGCGGCGCAGCGGTCGAGCTGCAGCACGCTCGGCGCACTCCGCAGCAAATGATGGCAGTCGCGGCTGGTGCTCGCCAGCGCCATTTCGTCCCTCGTGCGGGCCAGATGCAGAGCCTGAAGTGCTGCGGTGTCGATCGCAGCCTGGTGCAACGGCTGGTCCATCGGATCGACTGCCACGGCTCCGGCAATCCGATGCAGGCCCTTCGAGTGCCGGCCTTCGGGCTGCGCGATCGACGAGAGCGGACCCGTGAGGAGCAGCAACGCGCCGATTCCGGCGATCAGGAGGAGCGCGGCGGCAACCCAGCGCAATCCGGAACGCTCCGGCATTGCCAACTCGTCATTGAGCTCGAGCGGGTCCTTGAGGTTCCTCTCGGCGCGCAGCTCGCGATAGGCTTCGATGATCTCGGCGGCACGGCGCGAATCACCACTCCGCCGGTCCGGATGATGTTCCTTGATGAGCTTGCGGTAGGCCTGCTCGATGGCGCTCGAATCGGCGCCCGGAGCGAGGCCCAGCGCGGCATAAGCGGAAACGTCCCCGGCCATCGGCAGCCGGTTTAATCCAGCTTAAATCGATATGGAATGTGGCGCGAGTGACGGGACTTGAACCCGCGACCTCCGGCGTGACAGGCCGGCGCTCTAACCAACTGAGCTACACCCGCGTTTTTGGGGTGCGCGGCACCTAGGTTGACGACTTTGGAGTGTCAACCATCGCAGGCTCCATTTCCTGCCGCTCCTCGATTTCCTCTTCATCCTCCTCGCCGGCGTGCGTCAACGTACCATGTTCAAAGAGGAATCCGGCAATGTCGGGAGTCCCCGCGGCCGAGAAGATCGTCTTCATGATAATCAGCAAAGGGACCGCGAGGAGAGCGCCGGTCGTCCCCCAGATCCACGCCCAGAAGGACAGGGAAACGAGGATCGACAAGGGACTGACGGTCAGCCGATGGCCGACGACCATGGGTGTGAAGAAATTCGCTTCCACCAGGTGGAAACAGATGAACACCGCCGGCGGCCACAGCGCGCCCCAGATGTCCGGATAGGTCATCAGACCGCCGACGAACAGCAACAGCGCGGCGACGATGGGTCCCAGATAAGGGATATAGTTGGCGACCGCGACGATGCCGCCCCACATGATCGGCGACGGCATCCCCAGCAGCCACAAAGCACCCGCCGTCAAGGTGCCGAGGCCGATGTTGATGAGCGTGATCGTGCCCAGATAGGTCGAAGTCGCGTCGACGACCTGCTGAATGACGCGGGCGGTGGTCAGCGCACCTTCGAAGCTGCCGCGACTGACGATCGTCCGCTTCCGCATCGAGGTCCACCCGGCGAGGAAGAAGAAGATCACCAGAAGCGAGAAGAACAGCTGGATGAGGAGGTGCGGCGCCGAGGTCGCAAGCAGGCCCATCACCGAATTGGGCTGCTCGATGGTTACGGTGCGCGTGTGCGCGGCATGCGTAAGCTGAATCTGGTTCGTCACCCGGTCGATGAACCGGTCGAGATTCTTATAAAGGTCGAAAACGGGCTCCAGGGTACCCCGGACCTTGGTGATCTTGGTCGGCACCTGCGCAATCCAGTCACTCGCCGGAACCACGATCGAGCCGATGGCGAAGATCGCGATCAGCAGGAACAGCATGACGCAGAGCCCAGCTGCGGCCTTCGAGGGAATGCCGCGCCGCTCGAACCATTCGAGCAGGGGCACCAGGGCGATGGCGATCACCAACGCCGCGGTGACCGGCATGAAGAATTCGGCGCCGAGCTGGAGGGCGAAGGGCAGTCCGACGATAAGTCCGATCCCGACGATCAGAGTCAGCGAGGCAAGCAGACGGTCACGCTTGGCGCTGATCGTCTCGGCGAGCATGCGCGCCTCGTCGACCGGTTCGTCGTGAGGTTCGGCATGCTTGCGGGTACGCGCGTCCATGGCCTGAGAATAAGGCCGCTGGACCATGCCGTCACGGAGTAAATCAGCAGCCGCCCGGCAGCTGACGTGGTGCCCCTGGTCCGACTCGAACGGACACTCCGGTGAAGGAACTCGATTTTGAGTCGAGCGCGTCTACCATTCCGCCACAGGGGCACGCGGGTTTGCCGTTAGCGGCGCGTGCCCCAGGCGGCAACCACGCGACTTATTCCGCGGGAACCGCTGTCCCGCCGCCGCCCGCCGGAGGCTGACCGTAGCGGTTCTGTCCGGGTGTTCCTGGAAGAACCATGAAATAGAGAAGCACCAGCGCACCAATCAGCGCAACGAAGCCGATCAGACTCGCCATTCCAAGCATTGCGAAGAGGCCGCCGCCGGTGATCGCCATGATTCCCGTGAGGACCATGAGAGCATAGGGAACCACGCAGATCAGCAGCCACCAGCCGCTTCGATCGGTGTCATGAAGGCGCCGCACTCCAACCGCGAGCGATGGGACGATCGTTGCCAGCCAAAGCAGCGCGCTTAGCGGCCCGTAGGTGTAGAAGATCATGTGACCGAGGCCGACGATGCCTTCGATGATGCGAGCAACCACGAAGGCGATGACTACCGCCAGGACGTACCACCAATATTCCGGCCGGGATGCGCGGCCGCTGAAATCAGCATATTTCTCAAGGATCGGACGCTTCGCCCATTCGATCGCTGTCGTTAACTCGGGACTCATCACTTGCCTCCCCTCTTGAGGTAAGCGGATGCTAACCGCTCATTTCCATAGCGCAACTAATTACGAGGGGCTTGCCGCCGATAGCTGAGCGCCTCGGCGACGTGGACCCGCCCGACCTGATCGGCCCCGGCGAGGTCCGCGATCGTACGCGAGACGCGAAGCACCCGATGAAAGCCGCGTGCCGACAGCCGCATGGCAGCCGCGGCATCGGCGAGCAGCTTGCGGCCCGGTTCGTCGGGAGTCGCGACCTTGTCGAGCAGCTCGCCGTCGGCTTCGGCGTTCGTACGTGGGCCATGCCCGTTGTAGCGGTTCGCCTGCACCTGGCGTGCGGCGGCGACGCGCTTCGCCACCTGTGCGCTACCCTCGGCCGGCGGCGGAAGCGTGAGATCGGCGGCGGAAACTCTGGCCACCTCGACGTGGAGGTCGATGCGGTCGAGCAGCGGCCCCGAGACTCGCGCCTGGTAATCGGCGGCGCAGCGCGGCGCCCTGCTGCAGGCAAGCGCCGCATCCCCAAGATGACCGCAGCGGCACGGGTTCATCGCCGCGACCAGCTGGACCCGCGCCGGGAAGGTGACGTGGGTGTTCGCCCGCGCGACGCTGACGCTTCCGGTTTCGAGCGGCTGCCTGAGCGAATCCAGCACGGGTCGCTGGAACTCGGGCAGCTCGTCGAGGAACAGCACGCCGAGATGGGCGAGGCTGATCTCGCCCGGTCGAACGCGTAAGCCCCCGCCTACCAGAGCAGGCATGGAGGCGCTGTGGTGCGGGGCTCGGAACGGCCGCCGGCGGCGGATCTTGCCGCCGCCGAGCTCGCCGGCAACGGAAGCAACCATCGACACTTCGAGCGCTTCGCTCGGCTGAAGCGGCGGAAGGATACCAGGAAGGCAGGCGGCAAGAAGCGACTTGCCCGCGCCAGGGGGGCCGCTCATCAACAGATTATGCCCGCCGGCTGCGGCGATCTCGAGCGCGCGCTTGGCGACCTCCTGTCCCTTGACCTGCGCAAGGTCCGGGCCGCCCTCGGGCGGCTCGGCATCCGCAAGCTCTGGTTTCGGGCACAAGCTCGTGCCCTTGAGGTGCGACAGGAGCGCGAGCAGGTCGGGCGCGGCGATCACGTCGAGCTCGCCAGCCCAGCTCGCCTCGCTCCCCTGCGCAGCCGGGCAGATCAGGCCCTTGTCGATGGACGAGGCGTGGATCGCCGCCAGCAGGACGCCTGGCGAGCCGGCGATGCGCCCGTCCAGGCTGAGCTCGCCGACCGCCACATAGTGCGACAGAGCCTCCGCATCCGTGGCGCCGATCGCCGCAAGCAGGCCGAGCGCGATCGGAAGATCATAATGCGACCCTTCCTTCGGCAAGTCGGCTGGCGAGAGATTGACCGTGATCACCTTGGGCGGAAGGGCAAGGCCGATCGCGGTCAGCGCGGCCCGCACGCGCTCGCGGCTTTCGCGCACCGCATTGTCGGGTAGGCCAACGATGGTGAAGCGGGGCAGCCCGGAGGAGAGCTGCACCTGGACTTCAACGGCTCGCGCCTCGAGGCCGAGATAAGCGACAGTGGCGACGGTCGCGGCCATCAGGCGCCGTCCCCAGAACGCAACACTCTAAACAGGCTTCCCCCTAGCTCGGCGGAGCAAAGCTAGACCGCTCCGGACGGTTCCCGCAAGGCTTCTTGCAGCCGGCCAAGTGTATTACTACTTCAATACGCATGTTCACGCGGCAGCAGTGGCGGCGCTTCATCGACCACCCCCTCGTCGAGTGGACGCTGTTTGCAATCGGCGTGGTGCTGCTCATCCTGTCACCGCTCGTCGGCGCCATCCCCGGGCCTGGGGGAGTCATCGTCGCTGGGGTGGGTCTCGCTTTGGTGCTCAAGACCAGCATGTGGGCGAAGCGCCGATACGTCCGCTTCAAACGCTGGCAGCCCAAGGCCGGCCGGTGGACCGACTGGGCGCTGCAACGGCGGTCGGCGAAGCGCCGGGAAGCGCTTCGCAAGGCCGAACGGGCGAGCGGCGGCAATTGACTTGGGCCCTCCTCTCCACTATCGGCGCGCACGACAGCGGCTGCCTCTTTCGGCGGCCCTTTTTCTTTGAATCAAAAGGCATGAGCGATGAAGCGCACCTTCCAGCCCAGCAACCTCGTCCGCAAGCGGCGTCACGGGTTCCGCGCCCGCATGGCGACCGTGGGCGGCCGCAAGGTGCTGAACGCCCGCCGGGCGCGCGGCCGCAAGAAGCTGAGCGCCTAAGCACGCTCAAGCGGCGCGCCGACTTCGTCGCCGCCAATAGCGGCAAGCGCGCGACAACTCCCGGCTTCATCCTGCTCGTCCGCGATCGGCAAGATTCGGACCCGGCGATGCGCGTCGGCTTCACCGTCACGAAGAAAATCGGCGGCGCGGTCGTCCGCAATCGGATGAAGCGCCGCTTCCGAGCGCTCGCCCGGGAGATCGTGCCGACGAAGGGTTTCGCAGGCGCGGATCACGTGATGATCGGCCGGGCGAAGGGCGTCGAGCGCGACTTCGGTCTGCTCCGCTCCGAGCTCGTTGGAGCCCTCGACAGGCTGCGCCAGTGATTGCCAGGCTCATGATCCTTGCCACGCGGGCCTGGCAGAAGGGCCCGTCGCAGATCCTGCCGCCGAGCTGCCGCTATCAGCCGAGCTGCTCGGCCTATGCGATCACTGCAATTGAGCGCTATGGCGCCGCCCGCGGTGGCTGGATGGCGCTGAAACGAATCTGCCGCTGCCATCCCTGGGGCGGCCAGGGCTACGACCCGGTACCGTGAGGAAGAAGCGTTGAACGATCACAAGAATCTGATCCTCGCGGTGGTGCTAAGCGCACTGGTACTGCTTGGCTGGAGCTTCGTCGCGAACAAATATTTCCCGACGGCGAACCCACCGAGCACCAAGATCATCGCCGGCAAGCAACAGCCCCTGCCCCAGCCGAATGCGCAGCCGTCCGGTCCGGCAACGCCGAGGAAGCTTCAGTCGGTGGCTGCTGTTCTCGGCTCAAGTCCGCGCGTCGCGATTCGGACGCCGTCCCTCATGGGCTCGATCAACCTCAAGGGCGCACAGATCGACGATCTCCTCCTGCTCAAGGAGAAGCAGACGCTCGCCAAAGACGCGCAGCCGGTGCGCCTATTGTCGCCGCTCGGAACGCCTGGCGGTTACATCGCCGAGTTCGGCTGGACGGCTCAGCGGGGTCAGGCTCCAGCACTCGATGCTCAATGGACATCCGACAGCTCGGTCCTGTCGCCGGGCCATCCGGTGACGCTAACGACTGAGACCGCCGACGGCACGCGCTACGAAATGAAGATCGCCGTCGATGACGGCTATCTCTTCACCATCCAACAGAGCGTAACCAATGGATCAGGCGCTCCGCTGACTGTCCGCCCGATCGGCCTGGTGAGCCGCGCGACGCAGTCGGCGGATCGGTCGATGTGGACCAATCACGTCGGCCCGATCGGTGTGTTCGACGGAAATGCCAATTACGACGTCAACTGGAAGGACCTCGACCAGGGCAAGGCGGAGAGCTTCGACAAGACGGGATGGCTCGGCTTCACCGACAAATATTGGCTGACCGCACTAGTGCCCGATGGCGGTGCGAGCAGCGAGTTCCGGAAAGCCGCGAATGGCGGGTACCAGGCCGATTATACGGCAGCGCCAGCGACAGTCGCCCCGGGCCAAACATTCTCGACCAACGTCCGTCTCTTCGCCGGCGTGAAAGAGAAGGCCTGGCTCGATCAGTACGAGAACGCCGGGATTCCCCTGCTGACCCGAGCGATTGACTGGGGCTGGTTCCGCTGGTTCATGATCCCAATCTTCGACTTGCTGTTGATCCTCTTCCACACGATCGGCAATTTCGGCGTGGCGATCATCTGCCTGACCCTGATCGTCCGAGCGATCATGTTCCCGATCGCACAAAAGCAGTTCCAGTCGATGGCGGCGATGCGCAAGCTGCAACCCAAAATGAAGGCGATCCAGGAGCGCTTCAAGGAAGACAAGCAGCGCCAGCAGCAGGAGATCATGAAACTCTACCAGGCGGAGAAGGTGAATCCCGCCGCGGGTTGTCTTCCGATCCTGCTCCAGATTCCGGTCTTCTATGCGCTCTACAAGGTGCTTCTGGTCAGCGTCGAAATGCGCCACCAGCCCTTCGTCGGCTGGATCCAGGACTTGTCGGCGCCCGACCCGCTGACTCCCGTCAACCTGTTCGGCCTGCTCCACTTCGCGCCGCCCGCGATGCTCGCCATCGGCGTCCTCCCGATCCTGGTCGGAGCGACGCAGTTCGTGTCGATGAAATTGAACCCGCAGCCGATGGACCCGGCACAGGCACAGATGTTCGCGATCATGCCGTGGGTGCTGGTGTTCATCATGGCGCCGTTCGCAGCCGGACTGCAGCTCTACTGGATCACGAACAACCTGCTGACGATGGCGCAGCAATGGCACCTGTACCGCAAGTTCGGGCTCCATCTCAAAGACACGCACCCGGTCCACACATGAGCGATGCGGCGGACAAGGACCTCGCGGAAGCCGCGCGCAAGCTGTTCGCCGGCCCTGTAGAGTTCCTGAAGTCCGCGCCGGCGCTCGAATTCCTGCCCGAGCCGACGGCAGCGGAGATCGCCTTCGCCGGCCGGTCGAACGTCGGCAAGAGCTCGCTCCTCAACGCGCTCACCAACCGCAACGGCCTGGCGCGGACGTCGAACACTCCGGGACGGACGCAGGAGCTCAATTTCTTCGACGTCGGCGAGCCGGTCCAGCTCCGTCTCGTCGACATGCCCGGCTACGGGTTTGCCGAGGCGCCCAAGACGTTGGTCGGACGCTGGAAGCGGCTGGTCACCGACTATCTTCGGGGCCGCGCGATCCTGAAACGCGCGCTGGTGCTGGTCGATGCCCGTCACGGGCTGAAAGAGAGCGACCGCGAAATGATGCGGATGCTCGATGAAGCGGCGGTCAGCTATCATTTGGTCCTGACGAAGGCCGACAAGGTGAAGCCTTCGGCGCTTGGCGCGCTTTACGAAACGACCGCAGCCGAAGCTGCGAAACATCCCGCCGCGCACCCGGCCATCTTCACCACGTCGAGCGAAACCGGTAGCGGGATCGCCGAGTTACGAACGGCGATACTGACCGCTACCCTAGGCCACTAACGTCATGCTGAACTTGTTTCAGGATCCATTCTGGAGACCAACTGTGCAGTTGACGAAATGGACCCTGAAACGAGTTCAGGGTGACGAGGAAAAGACATGTTCAAGCTGATCATCGGCAACCGGGCTTATTCGAGCTGGTCGATGCGCGGCTGGCTGGCGTGCAAGCAATCGGGCGAGGAATTCGACGAGCTCGTCGTTCCGATGTTCGACGAGGACTGGGAGAAAAGGCGCGAAGGCGACGAGTTTGCGCCCTCACTCGGAAAGGTCCCGATCCTTTGGGATGGCGACATCGTCGTCTGGGACAGCATGGCGATCATCGAGTTCCTCGCCGATCGCTACGGAAGCGCGCTCTACTGGCCCGAGGATGAAGGCGCGCGAGCGGTCGCCCGCTCGATGGCCGCGGAGATGCATTCCGGATTCGCCAATTTGCGCCGCGACCTGCCGATGAACGTACGCAAGAGCTTCCCGCCGAAGGAGCTAAGCGCCGCTGTACGCGAGGAGATCGACCGCATCCTTCAGCTTTGGGCGCAGGCGCGCGCTCGCTTCGGCGGGACGGGCGATTTCCTGTTCGGCGACTGGTGCGCTGCGG
>Ga0207657_10001392_pt1 | contig 25775 bp, 17 predicted proteins | sample KBSC33metaG_FD_184316 | JGI IMG/M metagenome (GOLD analysis project Ga0207657, IMG submission 184316) | Corn rhizosphere microbial communities from Kellogg Biological Station, Michigan, USA - KBS C3-3 metaG (SPAdes) (version 2) | ecosystem: Host-associated > Plants > Roots > Rhizosphere > Soil ... | reverse complement strand
GCGCGCGAGACATGCAGATGGTAGGCAACGGCGCGCCAATCCGGCGCGGCGGCGTTGGCCCCCGATACTTTCTCCCGCGGCGCTGCGGACATGCCCGTTTCCTTCCGGCCCATCTTCCGCTAATAATTAACCGAACGGACGGTCAATTATCAAGGACCGATGCCGTCCGCTGTTTTTACAACGGTTTCGCGGTTTATACAGATTGCGATTCACGGACTCGGAAAACGAATGGCGCGCACACAATCGGCAGACTATGCGATCCGGCGCGAGGCCATTGTGGACCGCGCGGCGGAACTCTTTGCGGAGCGCGGGTTCCTGGGCGCCTCCATTGCCGATTTGGCCGATGCGCTGAAGACCTCCAAATCGCTGATCTATCACTATTACGATTCCAAGGAAGACATCCTGTTCGATGTCATGCACAGCCATGTGAAGGCGTTGCTGGATGCGGCCGAAGCGATTGCCGCCAAGCCGCTCGCTCCGGAAGAGAAACTGCGCGCCCTCACCCATGCCTTCGTGGAATTGTATGTCGATGCCGCCGCGCGCCAGCGCGTGTTGCTGAACGAGCTTTCGCGGTTGCCGGAAGAGCAGCGCAAGACCGTCGTCGGCATTCAGCGGCGCTTGATCGAGATCGTGGAGAAGACCATCGCCGAATTGCGCCCGGAACTTTCGGGCCGCGCGGCGCTGAAGCGGCCAAGCGCCATGCTCTATTTCGGCATGATCAACTGGATGCATACCTGGCTCGATCCGGAGGGAAAGGCCAAGCCGCAACGCATCGCCGATCTGGCGGTGAGCACGTTTCTGGATGGAATCGAGAAGGCGGAACTGCCCTAATCCGCGGCGGCGTGTACGGCGCCATTGCTGTGTGTACGGCGCGCGATCCAGATCACGCCGATCAAAATCACACTCAGCCAACCCGAAATCCAGAACAGGTCCAGCGACGACAGCAGATAGGCCTGCTGCACCATGTTGCGCGCCAGCAGGCCATAGGACTGCAGATCGGTGAGGCCGAAGCTGTGCAGATGCGCCACTGCCTGCTGCATGATCGGATCGAAGACCGAGGAATGATCGGCCATCCGACTCTGATGCAGCGCTTCGCGGCGATCCCATAGTGTCGTGATGATCGAGGCCGCGAAGCCGCCGGCGGTGATGCGCGCGAAGTTGGAGATGCCGGACGCGGAGGGAATGCGTTCCGGCGGGATTCCGTCCAGCGAGATGGTGATCAGGGCGACGAAGAACGTGCTCATCGCAATGCCCTGCACCAGCATCGGCATCACGAAATCCCAGAAACCAGCGTCCTGCGTATAACCCGCGCGCATGAAGTAGGAGACCGTGAAAGCGATAAAGGCAACCGTCGCCATGATGCGCGCGTCCACCTTTGCCATGAAGCGCGCGGCAATGGGCGTGACCACAACCGCTACCGCACCGCTGGGGGCTGCCACGAGTCCCGCCCATGTCGCCGTGTAACCGACATTGGTTTGGAGCCATAGCGGCAGAAGCAGGACGTTGGCGAAGAACAGCGCATAGCCAAGGCAAAATGCGATGGTGCCGAAAGTGAAATTCCAGAATTTGAACAACGACAGATCAACGACGGGATGGTCTTCCGTCAGTTCCCAGATGAGGAATGCGAAGAACCCGATCACGGCGATAATCGCTTCGACCACGATGGCCGTGGACGAGAACCAGTCCGCATCTTTGCCGGTGTCGAGCATCACTTGCAGAGACCCAACCCAGATCACGAGCAATCCAAGGCCAATCGTATCGATGGGAAGCAGGCGCGTCGGCGTTTCGCGATTGGAAAGGTTGGTCCAGCACAGGAACGCCGCGATCAATCCCACCGGCACATTGATCAGGAAAATCCAGCCCCAATGATAGTTGTCGGAAATATAGCCGCCCAAAATCGGCCCCATGATCGGCGCAACCAGCGTGGTGATGGACCAAATGCCGAGCGCGGTGGCGCGTTTTTCCGGTGGAAAAATGGAAATCAACAAGGCCTGAGATCCAGGGATCATCGGACCGGACACCGCGCCTTGCAGAATGCGGAAGACGATCAGCGACGGCAGGCTCCATGCGATGCCGCACAGGAATGACGCCAGCGTGAAGCCGAGCACCGAGAACACAAAAGTGCGCACCACGCCATAGCGCTGCATCAGCCAGCCGGTGAGCGGTACGGCCACACCGTTCGCCACCGCGAAAGATGTGATGACCCAGGTCCCCTGATCGACGCTGGTGCCGAGATTGCCGGCGATGGTCGGCAACGACACGTTGGCGATGGAGGAATCCAGCACCTGCATGAAGGTGCCGAGCGCCAGCGCGATCGAGGTGATCGCAAGCTGCATGCCCGCAAGCGGTTTGAGTTCCGGCGTGCCCTGCCCGCTCATGACTGTTTCAAGCGCCGTTCTGCGCGAGGATGGATTTGATCAGGCGATCGATCGACGCATCGTCATAATCGCCGATATAGCCGCGAACTTCATGCTTCGTGCCCGGCGCGCCGATGGAACTGCCGGACGTGTCCGCAACATCGACATCGACATCCACCGAAAGACCGACGCGCAAAGGATGCTCCCGCAACTCCTTCGGATCGAGCGCGATACGCACGGGCACGCGTTGCACGATCTTGATCCAGTTGCCGGACGCGTTCTGCGGCGGCAGGAGCGCGAAGGCGCTGCCCGAACCGGCGCCCAGGCCAAAAACCTTGCCGTGATAGGTCACGCTGCCGCCATAGATGTCGGCGGTCACCGTCACCGGCTGGCCGATGCGCATGTCTTCGAGCTGGCCTTCTTTGAAATTGGCGTCGATCCACACCGTGTCGAGCGGCACGACCGCCATCAGCGGCGTTCCGGCGGCGACCTGCTGGCCCACCTGCACGGTGCGCTGCGCGACGACGCCATCGACCGGCGCATAAAGCTTCATGTGGGAAAGCGTGATTGCCGCGGAGCGCAGCGCCGCGATGGCCGCCAGCACGTCGGGATTGTTGGAGACATTGGTTCCCTGCACCGTCGCCTGTGCCTGCGCCAAACCGCTCTCGGCGGCCTTGAGACTGGCCTGCGCTGCGTTCACCGCATCGCGCGCGTGGTTCAGCTCTTCGCGCGAAACCGAGTCGCCGGCCGTCTGGCGGCGGCGGTAGTCGGCCTGCGCCTGATCCAGCGCCACGTGCGCGGCATTCAGCTGTGCACGATATTGATCGACCTTGGAGAAATTGGTGCGGGTGCCGCGCACGGCGCGCGCCAGATCCGCCTTGGCGGCCTCAAACGCAGCTTCCGGCTTGCTGGGATCGAATTCGATGAGCAACTGGCCGCGCCGAACCGTCTGCGTGTTGTCGGCGTGCAGCGCCACGACCGTGGCCGGATCGCGGCTGGTGATCGATACGATGTCACCGCCGACATAGGCGTCGTCGGTACCCTCAAAGTGGCGAGCATAGAGCAGCCAATAGAGTCCGTAGACCACAAGACCGATGACAACCACGACGCCCAGAATGGTGAGCCATTTGCGGCGGGTGTTCTGCGCGTCGGTCGCGCCTTCCTGATTGGGGTATTTCATTGGCCGTTATCCCGATTGTTGGAAGCCATATTCGAGTGTGGGTTGGTGTAGCCGCCGCCCAGCGCCATCAGCAGCGAAACACGCGCCGACAGCAGATCGGCGGAGATCGAAGCATCCTGACGCTTGGCCTGGATGAGAACATCCTCCGCGCTCAGCACATTGAGTTGCGGCGAAAGCCCGCTGCGATAGCGCCGCGTGGCGAGATCGAAGCTGGCATTGGAGGCGCGCAACGCTTCTCTCTGTTGTGCCGCCTGCCCTTCGAGCGATTGCAGATCCGTGATCGCATCCGCGGTCTGCTTCACAGCGCCGACGACGGACTGGTTGTAGCTCGCCACGGCTTCATCGAGCTGTGCGGTCGCACCGGCATATTTGGCGCGCAACTCGCCGGCATCGAAGATCGGCAGATGGATGGCGGGGCCGATGCCGTATTGGCCGGAGCCGCCGCTGAACAAAGTGCTCAACCCAATAGCCGCGAAACCCGCCGCGCCGATAAGGTTGATGTCGGGATAGAACGCCTGATGCGCCGCGTGCCGGCCGGCTGTCGCGGCGTCGATGCGCGCTTCGGCGGCGGCGATGTCGGCGCGGCGCGCCAGCAGATCGGCCGGAAGCATGGCGGGCAGCGCCAACGCGCTTCGATCCAGCTTCGGCCGGGAGATATTGTAGGCATCGGCCCCACGCCCGACGAGCGCCGCGATCTGATGTACCGCAAGCTCGCGCACGGCCTTGGCGCGGATCGAATCCTCTTTCGCGATGGCCAGAAGCGCCTTCGCCTGCTCATCCGACGCCTTGCTGTCGAGGCCGCTGTTCACCCGGCCCGCGGTAAGGCGCAGCACACCCTCGCGCTGCTTGACGGTCTCGTCGGCGACATCGGCCAGCAGATAGGCGCGATCGAGCGATATGTAGGCGTGCGTCACCGAACCCGCGAGCGCGAGGCGCGCAGCCTCGGCATCGAGCGCGGCGGCTTCGGAACTGGACCGCGCGGCATCGACTTCCGCGGCCTGTTTGCCGAAGAGATCGAGTGACCATGACAGGTTGGCCTGCACCTGGCCGTACCATCGCATCGTTCCACCGAAGGGCGGCGGGATGATGTAGTTGCTGCTGAAATGCGTGCGCTGCTCCTGCCCATCCAGCGTGATCTGCGGATAGGTGGCGGCGCGGCTGACCGAAAGCTGCGCCTGCGCTTCGCGCATGCGGGCGAGCGCGATCTGCAGCGTCGGGCTTCCGGCGAGCGCCTGATCGATCAGCGCATCGAGTTGCGGATCGCCGAACGCCTTCCACCAGGCATCCGTAATCTGCGGCGAAGGGGCGGCGCTCAAGCCGAGAGACTGAGGCTTGAGCGCCGTCTGGCTCGGGACAGTGGATGGGGCGTCCACGCATCCGGCCAATAGGGTTGTTGCGAGCAACAGGGATATGAGGCGGCTCATCGCGCGGCCCTCTTCTTTTTTTCCTTTGCCGCAGGCTCGTGCAGAGGTTCGGCTTCGAGCCGTTCGATCAAACGTCCCATCAGAGAGAGCAGTTGCTTGATCTCCTGTGTGGAAAAATCATTCGTCACCCGGTTCCAGAAATCGACAATGGGCGGCACATGCATCTTGGCGACGGCCCTGCCCTGCGGCGTGAGGGTGAGCTTCACCACGCGGCGGTCTTCCTTGCTGCGCTCGCGGCGCAGAAGGCCGCGCTTTTCCAATTCATCCACCACGCGGGTAACGGCGCCCGCGTCGTGATTGAGGTGCCGGGCCAGATCGGCGCTGGTTTCGGCCACGCCTTCGCGCAGGCCCATCAGCGAAATCCACTGGGTAAAGGTCAGGTCCTGGTCCGCGAAAATGGCTTCTGCGTGCGGATTCGTGAGGTTCTGCACCCGGCGGGTCAGATAGCCCAGCGACTTGTGACAATTGAAATTGTCCGCACGAAAATAGGGTTTTGGCATGGCTGCCCGCTCAATCTGCTGCCGAGACAATGGTTGCCTAGGCAATCATTTTCAAGGAAAAGGCCATGCGCGCCGCGCGCACGGGGTGCGCAGCGGATGCTGTCACAAAATGAAATGCCCCTGCTTTCGACGCGGCGAAGGGCGTTAAGGCGTTGAATTTATTTCGCCCGGGCGATAACGGTGTTCGACATGACCCACGAGGTCTTCCGGGTAGAAGTAAACTTGTCGCAGCTCGCCGCGCGCATAGCGGATGGCTTCGTCGTTGAAATGCGGCGATTTGGGATTACCGCTCTCGCCGCCCGCCGTGATCGCGACAGCGCGGATCTTCGGCCCGAATTCTACAACGGCGACGAAGCTATTTCCGGACGTGCCGTAATAGCGCTTGGTGTTCGGATAGCGCTTGGCGCCGAACGACGCCAGCGAACCCCAGCGTGAGGACACGAACGGCACCGGAATGCTGGGCAGCGCGTCGTCGAAATGGGGCTCGATCGTATCGGTGACGCGCTGGAAGCGGTTGATCGCGCCCCACGGGGTGCGCCAGTTGCCGAAATCCTTCTGCAAACGGTCAGACGCTTCGACGAGCGCCTTCAGCTTCTCCGCCGCCGTCGCGTGATCGGCCATGTAATCGTAAGGATTGATGCCTTGCGCCTTCGCGGCCTCGATCGTTTCATCCCACAATGTGTCGCCCCAGAACACGGCGAGCGAGGTGGCCAGCGAATGATCCGACCATGTGAAATCCCAGCCGCGCAACAGCGCGATCTGGTCTTTCAGCCGCGCCTTCAGCGGATCGCGCGCCGGCAGATCGTCATAGGCTTTCACCAGTGTGGGAATGAGCCGCGCAAACGCAGGCATGTAGGGATCGAAGGCCGAGGCGAGCAGCGACTCCAAAGTGAAATTCTTCTGGCTGCCCAGCACACGCATCGCGTGGATGCCGCGCGGCGTCTCGCCCACCGTGTCCATATATTTGGGATAATCCGCTCGTTTGGGACTATCCGCGCCGGCCGCCGAATAGGGCCAGTTGTTCGTGTTGTAGAGCCAACCGTTCTTCGGGTTCACGACCTGCGGAAGATCGGCGAGTGGCGTCAGGCCCTGCCAGTCCGTCGCCGGACCGGAACCGTCCACCGGCCTTGTGTAATCGAACTTGTCATTCCTTTTGGGCATGAATTGCGGCAGCAGCAGCGCCGTCTCGCCCTTGTCGTCGGCAAAGATGGTGTTGTTGGAGGAATTGGCCTTCAGCTCCGCGACTTTCATATAAGACGCATAATCCGTCGCCTTGGTGCGCAGCCAGCTCTGCTCCAGCGCGGCGATGGGCGTGTTCATCAGCGCGATGCTGATCCACTTGCCGTTCGCTTCGCGCACGATGGGGCCGTGACTGGTGTAATAGGTGGTGAAACTCCGCACCCCGCCGCTGCCGTCGACTCTGCGGTAAGGCACCGTGATGGTCTTCACGCCCATCGGCCGAAGCTCGCCACCATAGCGATAGAAAAGCTTGCCGTCCTTGTGCACCACGTCTTCGGCGAACTCATCGACATTGTCGACGGCGCTGGAGGTGTGCATCCAGCCGATATGCGGGTTGAAACCTTGGTAGATGAAGAACTGGCCCCAGGTGACGGCGCCGTAGGCGTCCAGCCCTTCGTCGCTCGACATCTGCAATTCGGAGCGAAAGAAGAATGTGGTATGCGGATTGATCAGCAGCAGCGCATGGCCGTCGCGCGTGTCGGAGGGTGAAATGGCGATGCCGTTGGAGCCGCGCGGTTCGTGGAAGATCAATCCGCGCTCGTCATCGGTCATGCCGAGCTTGCGGTTGCCGTAGAAATCCTCGAGCTGACTGAGCATCACCCGCTCGATATCGCCGCCGATGCTACCCTCGCTGAAAGAAAGCGCCATCCATGGCTCGAAATGGGTGATGACGCGCGGCTTCACATTGGGATGCTTCGCCAGATAGAAGTTCAGCCCGTCCGCCCACGCATTCATTAATGTCTTCAGCCAGTCGGGACTTTTGGCGTAATCGGCCTTCAGCACATCGGAATCGATGAAGAGTTTCTGCCGCAGATCCTGCCAGATCGCATCCTCGCCTTCCGCTTCCGCCGTGCGGCCCAGCGCGGTAACGTAGTTCATCTCGACGCGATTGAAATCGTCTTCCGCCTGCGCATAGGCCATGCCGAATACGGCGTCGGCGTCGGTCTTGCCGTGAACATGCGCAATGCCCCAATCGTCACGCACGATCTGAATACGCGCGGCTTCCGCGCTCCAGCGTGCCTCGTCCGACGCATGGGCAGCGGATACCAGAAGCGCCATCGAAAAGACCACGAGGAAACCCAGTACGCGCATGAAAGTCTCCAAAGGATTTGGTGCGCGCAAATCTGAAACATGCGGGCCGTGAAGTCGATTCCGGCGACGCCTTGTGTGGCGCGGCGAATGGACCGACAAATGGAATCACATTCTGTGGAGACCATCATGCGCATCCTGCGCGCCAGCGAGCGGACGGCTGTGCCCTGGAAAAACGGCGGCGGCACGACGACGGAAGTCGCGGTGTTTCCGCAAGGCGCGGGCTTCGACGATTTCGGCTGGCGCATCAGCATCGCGGAAATTTCCCGCGGCGGACCGTTCTCGCAATTTCCCGGCATCGATCGCACATTGGCGATGTTGAAAGGTCGCGTCTCGTTGTCCATCACGGCGCGCGACGCCATCGTGCTATCCGCCGACATGCCACCGGTGGATTTTGCCGGCGATGTTCCGACAAGCGCCGAACTCATCGGCGATACCGCGACCGATCTGAATGTGATGACACGGCGCGGCATGTTCAGCGCGCGCATGACACGCCGAAACTGCGCGGACGCAATCACGGCATCCTCCGATGCGGCGGTGGCCTTCATCTTTCCGCTCACCGCCGCAACGCTGCGTGGAACCCTCGCGGATATTCCACTAATCCCGGGCGACGCGGTCTTTCTCGCGCCGGGCGAGTCGGCGGAACTCCATGCACCACCCCAGGCGGCTTTTTACGGGGTGGAGATATTCCAGGCCGGAAAACCTGCCTAAAAGGCGCTAACCCAACACGATTTTGCTCTAGCCGGATGGTCCAAATCGGCGCATGATTTCATTACTAAGCGGGTCGCAGAATCCGCCTTGGGAGGAAAGAAATGGCATTGGTCCATCACGAACCGGACCGGACGCACGATCTTTCGATCGTCGCCTTGGTGTTGGTCGTTTTCGCGATTATCGCTGCCGCCGTACCCTGCCTGAAGATGGCTGTCGATCAGTTGTTCGCACTGATTGGATAATCGACAGGTTCCACGTCTTCCCACATCGGCGCACGGAACATGCGCAGCGGTGCGAAATATAATTTCATAACATTCGAAATTGTCACATGCGTCCGCCGCATAGCCATTCAAATGGCGTGTGTGGACATCTAGATTATTGCGGTTGCGAAGGCTACGCAGTGACCCTCAAGCCGTTCCCCTGCGGCAATCATTTTGTCTCCATCCGCATTGAGCGATCTTCTGCATGAGTCACCACGTCATAAAAACAACCAGCCAAGGCATGGCTCTGCTGGGATGCCTCCTGATCGCCGCCTGCGGACAAGGTGCACCACCCAAGCGTCCGCCACCGACGGTTGGCGTTGTCGTGGTCACGCGAGCGCCGGCGCAACTCACCGCTGAACTTCCCGGCCGCACCGATTCCTTCGCGGTGTCGGATGTGCGCCCGCAGGTGAGCGGCATCCTTCTCAAGCGCCTGTTCACCGAAGGCGCCATCGTGAAAGCGGGGCAGCCGCTTTATCAGATCGACCCCGCGCCTTATCAGGCTGCGTTCGACAATGCGCAGGCCGCGCTGGTCACCGCGCAGGCGAAAGCCAAGCGCTACGCGGCGCTGGTGAAGCTGAATGCCGTCGCACCGCAGGATTACGACGATGCGCTCGCCGCCTATAAGCAGGCGCTCGCCAACGAGAAGACCGCGCGCATCAACCTCGGCTACACCAAGATCGTCGCACCGATCACCGGTCGCATCGGCCGCTCCTCCGTGACCGAAGGCGCGCTCGTCACCGCAGACCAGACCACTGCGCTCGCCACCATCCAGACGCTCGATCCCATCTATGTAGACATCACGCAATCCAGCGTCGAGCTGCTGAACCTGAAGCAGGCGATGCAGGGCGGAAACCTGACGCGCAACGGGCCCGCTTCCGCGCGCGCCACGCTGACGCTCGACAACGGCACGCAATATCCGACGCCCGGCACCTTGCAGTTCAGCGAAGTCACGGTGGACCAGTCCACCGGCGCCGTAACTCTGCGCGCGATCTTCCCCAACCCGGACGACATCCTGCTGCCCGGCATGTTCGTGCGCGCCACGATCATTGAAGGCGTGGATCCTCATGCGATCCTGGTGCCGCAGCAAGGCGTGAGTCGAAACGAAAAAGGCGATCCCACGGCGATGGTCGTGGATGCCAAGGGCATCGCGCGGCTGCGCCTCGTCAAGACATCGCGCGCCATCGGCGACAAATGGCTGATCACATCCGGCCTCAACGCGGGCGACAAGCTCATCGTCGAAGGCCTGCAAAAGGTGCAGCCGGACACACCGGTGAATGCCGTTCCAGCCTCCTTCGTGAAGAAGGCGCATTAATGGGCATTTCGCAGTTCTTTATCGAACGGCCGGTTTTCGCCTGGGTGATCGCCATCGTGATCGCGCTGATGGGTGTGCTTGCGATCCGCATCCTGCCGATCACGCAATATCCCACCATCGCCCCGCCGGCCGTCGTCATCGTCGCCGACTATCCCGGCGCCGCCGCCTCGACGGTACAGAATTCCGTCACGCAGGTCATCGAGCAACAGCTCACCGGCGTGGACAATCTTCTCTATTTCTCCTCGTCCTCCAGCTCGAACGGACAGGTTCAGATCACCGCCACCTTCGCCCCCGGCACCAATCCGGACATCGCGCAAGTGCAGGTGCAGAACAAGGTGCAGCAGGCATTGCCGATCCTGCCGCAGGAAGTTCAGCAGCAGGGCGTCGTCGTTCAGAAATCGCAATCGAGCTTTCTCTTGATCGTCGCGCTCTATGACGATAGCGGCCGCTACACGAATGTCGATATCTCCGACTTCGTAGGCAGCAAGTTGCAGGATCCGCTCAGCCGCGTATCCGGCGTGGGCCAGGCGCAGGTGTTCGGCTCGCCCTATGCCATGCGCATCTGGCTCGATCCGTTCAAGCTGAATAGCTTCGGCCTTACGCCAAACGACATCCGTGATGCCGTGCAAGCGCAGAACGTACAGGTTTCGGCAGGCGAGCTTGGCGCATTGCCGGCGGTGAAAGGCCAGCAGCTCAACGCCACCGTCACCGCGCAATCACGCCTGGAAACGGCGCAACAGTTCCGCAACATCGTGCTCAAGGCCAATCAGAACGGCTCGACGGTCCGGCTGGGCGATGTGGCGCGCGTGGAGCTGGGGGCGCAGAGTTATGCCGTGACCAGCCGCATGAACGGCCGTCCAGCGGCCGGTATCGCGATCCAGTTGGCGCCAGGCGCCAATGCGCTCACCACTGCCGATGCCGTGAAGGCCAAAGCGACCGAACTGGCGTCCACCTTCCCGCCCGGCGTGAAGCTCGCCTTCCCAGTGGACAACACGACCTTCATCCGCCTGTCGATCAATGACGTGATCAAGACGCTGGTGGAAGCCACCTTGCTCGTCATCATCGTGATGTTCGTGTTCCTGCAGAACTGGCGCACCACGCTCATTCCCGCCATCGCTGTGCCGGTGGTGCTGCTGGGCACGTTCGGCGTGCTGGAAGCCTTCGGCTATTCGATCAACACACTCACCATGTTCGCGCTGGTGCTCGCCATCGGCCTTTTGGTGGACGACGCCATTGTCGTCGTCGAAAACGTCGAGCGCATCATGCGCGAAGAAGGTCTTGGCCCGAAGGAAGCGACCAAGAAATCCATGGGCGAAATCACTGGCGCGCTGATCGGTATCGCGCTGGTGCTGTCCGCTGTGTTCCTGCCGATGGCCTTCTTTGGCGGATCGACGGGCGTGATCTATCGCCAGTTCTCCGTCACCATTGTGTCGGCGATGGTGCTGTCGATCACCGTGGCGTTGATCCTGACGCCCGCCTTGTGCGCGACACTGCTGAAGCCGCTGCCGAAAGACCAGCACGAACGCCATGGCCGCTTCTTCACCTGGTTCAACGAGACCTTCGAATATGGCCGCGAGCGTTATCGCCACGCGCTGCAGCGTTTTCTCGGATGGGTTCGCCCTGCCCTGCTGATCTATGCCGGCATCCTCATCGTGCTGGTGCTGCTGTTCATCCGCCTGCCCACCGCCTTCCTGCCGGAAGAAGATCAGGGTGCCGTGCTGACACAGTTCACCCTGCCCGTCGGCGCCACGCAGTCGCGCACGCTCGACGTCGCCAAGCAGGTCGAGCACCACTACATGGTGGACGAGAAGAAGAACGTGGACGTCGTCTTCGTCGTCGCCGGTTTCAGCTTCGCGGGCGCGGGCCAGAACTCCGGCCTTTCCTTCGTGCATTTGAAGCCGTGGAACGAACGTTCCGGGTCCGAAAATCATGCCGCCGCCATCGTGCAGCGCGCGATGAAATCGTTCTCGCAAATCCGCGATGCGATGGTGTTCGCGCTGGTGCCGCCCGCGGTGCAGGAACTTGGCCAATCCTCCGGTTTCGATCTGGAAATGGAAGATCGCGGCAATCTCGGCCATGACGGGCTGATGAAGGCGCGCAACCAGTTCCTCGCGCTGGCCGCGAAAGACCCGATCCTCGCCGGCGTGCGGCCCAACGGTCTCGATGACACGCCGCAGCTTCACATCGACATCGATCAGGAGAAAGCGACGTCGCTGGGCCTCTCGCTGTCCGACATCAACAGCACGCTCAGCGCGGCATGGGGCGGATCGTTCATCAACGACTTTGTGGATCGCGGTCGCGTGAAGCAAGTCTACATGCAGGCTGACGCGCCTTATCGCATGGTGCCGGAGGATCTCTATCGCTGGTATGTGCGCAGCTCGTCCGGCGAGATGGCGCCCTTCTCCTCCTTCGCCACCTTCAAATGGGCCCTCGGCCCCGCCAAGCTTGAGCGTTACAACGGTGTCGGTTCGCTGGAAATTCAGGGAACACCAGCGCCCGGCCAAAGCTCTGGCGCGGCCATGGCGGAAGTGGAGAAGCTTTTCAAACAGCTTCCCAACGGCGTGGGCCTGGAATGGACCGGCCTTTCCTATCAGGAACGTCAGGCCGGTTCGCAGACTTATGCTTTGTACGGCATCTCCGTTCTGGTCATCTTCCTGCTTCTTGCGGCGCTCTACGAAAGCTGGTCGATCCCGCTTTCGGTGATGCTGGTCATTCCGCTGGGCATCATCGGCGCGATCCTCGCCGCCACCTTGCGCGGCCTCTACAACGACATCTATTTCCAGGTCGGCCTGGTGACGACGATGGGATTGTCGGCCAAGAACGCCATTCTCATCGTGGAATTCGCGGTGGATGCGCAGAAGCGTGGCGAATCCATCCGCGATGCGGCGGTGGAAGGCGCGCGGTTGCGCCTGCGCCCCATCCTGATGACGTCGCTGGCCTTCATCGCGGGCGTGATGCCGCTGGTGGTATCGAGCGGCGCAGGCGCGGCGAGCCAGAACGACATCGGCACCGGCGTCGTCGGCGGCATGCTGACCGCCACGGTGCTGGCGATCTTCTTCGTGCCGCTGTTCTACGAAATCGTGCGCGAGCGATTCAAAGGCAAGAAGCCGGACGAGACGCCCGCCAGGGCATAAACCCTAGTTCTGCGGCCCTGTTCGACCGAACCGCGCAGCCAGCGCGGGCAGCAGGAACAGGTTGAGGATCGTTGAACTGGCGAGGCCGCCCAGCACGGCAATCGCCATCGGCCCGCTGATCTCCTGTCCCGGCTGATTGATCGCGATGGCGAGCGGCGCAAGGCCCATCGCTGTCAGGATCGCTGTCATCAATACGGGCGCGAGGCGTTCATTCGCACCGAGGATCAGCGTCGCGCCATCCCACGGGCGGCCTTCCTGGCTCACCAGCTGCTCATAATAAGAGAGGAGCAGAATGGCATTGCGCGCGCTGATGCCGAACACGGTGACGAGTCCCACCAGCGCGCCCAGCGACAACCCGATGCCGGCATAATAGATAGCCAGAATTCCACCGATCAGGCTGAACGGCAGGTTCGCCATCACCAGCCAGACATCGCCGCGCCAGCGCAGCCCCACCAACAGAATGACGAACACCAGCGCGAGCGCGAGCGCCGAATAGAAAAACAGCTCGATGCGGGTGTGTCGTTCCGCGGCCGCCGCGCCGGAGAACTCCACATGCACCCCCGGCGGCACGATTCCGGCATTGGCAATGCGATCGGCCGCTTCCGACACCGCGCCCTGCAGCGAGCGGTTGCTGACATTGAAAGTGATCGGCACGAAGCGCAGGCCGTTCTCATGCAAAATGCTGTAGCGCCCTTCGCCCGGCGTGATCTTCGCCACGCTGGAGAGCGGTACCGGGCCGAATGCGCCGCCGATCGTCAGGTCCCGCAACTGGTTGGGCTGCCGCCGCCAGCTATCCGAAAGCTGGATGAGCACGTTCACCGTTGCGGTTCCGGCATAGGCTTCGCCGACCTGCGTGCCCGCATAGTCGGACGCGACCGTATCCAGAACATCTTGCGCTTTCAGCCCCGTGGCCGCGAGCGCGTTGGGATCAGGCGTCACATCCAGCACCGGCATGCGGCTCTGGCGCTTGAACTGCAGATCGACGACGCCCACTTCCGGCGCCAACACGGTCACCGCTTTGGATGCCGTGGCGTCGAGCGTGTCGAGATCATCGCCGAACAGTTTGATCGCCACCTGTGCGGTTTGGCCGGTCAGCGTTTCGCTGATGCGGTCGCCAAGGAAGGTCACCACTTCGCTCTGGATGCCGGGATAGCGTCCGACGATCTGGCGGATTTGCGCTTCCGCTTTTGCCTGATCGACAGGAACATCCGGACGCAACTCAACCTGGAATTCGCTTTGATGCGGGCCGAACGTATCATCGGAGTCTTCCGCACGCCCAACTTGTTGCTCCACAGTGGCGACGTAAGGCAGTGCCATCATATCGGCGCTCATGCGTTTGCCCAGCGACAGCATCTCATCGATGGAGGTGCCGGGCAGCGTGCTCGTCACCTGCACGACAAGATGGCCCTCTCGGAATTCCGGCAGAAAAGTGCCGCCCAGCGTGGAGAGCAGCCACAGCGACGCCGCGAACGCCGCAGCGACCAAGGCTATCGGTATATAAGTGTGATCGTAAAAGAATTCGATCAGCCGCGCTTGAACCCGTTTTAGCAAGACAATCCATCCCGCATCGACATGCGCGTCTTCCGGATAGAGCAGCAGCGCGGAAAGCGCAGGCGTCGTCGTCAGCGCCACGACGAGCGATGCCGCCACCGACAGCATGAACGCCAGCGCCAGTGGACCGACGAAACGGCCTTGCACGCTGGACGACAACAGTTCCGGCACGAACACCGCCAACACCACCAGCGTCGCATAGAAAATGGGACCGTGAACCTCAAACGATGCGTTGCGGATGACATCGATGCGCGACAAAGGCTCGCGCAACTGCGCATTATCGCGCAGGCGGCGCAGGATGTTCTCCACGCTGACCACCGCGTCGTCCACCAGCACGCCTAGCGCCACGATCAGCCCGCTCAACGTCATCGTGTTCAGCGTGTAGCCGAAATAACCCAGCACACCGATGGCCGCCAGCACCGACAGCGGTATGGAAATGAAGCTGATGATCGCCGAACGCATGTCTCGCAGGAAGGCGTAAAGCGTGAAGAAGATGAGCAGCGCGGCAATCGCCATGGAGCGTTCAAGGCCACCCAACGCGCGCTCGATAAATGTCGCGGGCTGATGCAGCGTGGGATAAAGCGTGATCCCTTGCGCCTTCAGGCTGGGCGCCAGTCCGTTCAACGCCTTCTCCACCGCGCGCGTCGTTGTCAGTGTGTTCGCGCCGGACTGGCTGGATACGGAGAACAACACGCCCGGCATGCCCTGGATCAGCGCATCGCCTGTGCGCTGCGCCGGCTTTTGTTCGATGGTCGCCACATCGCGCAGGCGCACCGGCGTTCCGTTGCGCACGCCCAAAATGCCGTCGCCGATGATGCGCACGTCCGGTGATGGCGTCGGCGTCTGGATGAGGACACGCTGCCCTTGCAGATCGATGAATCCCGCGCCGCGCAACGCCAATGCCGCGGGTGCGGCCTTGATGAGGTCGGGGATCGAGAAGCCGTAAGCGGTGAGCGTGTTGGGGTCCGGTTGGATGTGGATCTCGCGCACGGCGCCGCCGAAGATCTTCACCACCGCCACACCAGGCAGCGCCAGAAGCCGCGGCTTGATCACATATTCGGCGATGTCGCGCAGCGCATAGGGATCGATCTTGCTCGACGTCATGCCGACTTTGAGGATGTCGCGCGTACCCGGGGTCAGCGGCGAAAGCTGCGGCGTGCCTGCCTCGCTGGGCAGGTTGCTGCGCACGGCGGCGATGCGGTCGGTGATGTCCTGCCGCGCATTGTAAAGATTGGCATTGCTCGCGAACGCGACGGTGATGACGGAAAGACCGGGAATGGATTCGGAGCGAACCGTCGCGACACCGCTCGCGCCGTTCAGCGTCTTCTCGATGGGATGGGTGATAAGCTCTTCGGTCTGCTCGGCGGTGAAGCCGGTGGCCTGTGTGTAAACCGTCACCTGCGACGGCGCGAATTCGGGAAACACGTCCAGCGGCGTGTTCCACGCGCCCCACACTTCCACCACCAGCGCGAGTACGCTCAGGATCACCGCGATGTGGCGGCGGCGCACACAGAGGGAGATGAGCCATTCCATCGTGGATCAGTAGTGCAAGGCGCTGGCGCCGAGTTCACGCGCAAGCAGAAGCCCCGAACCGCGCACGACAACCGATTGTCCCGGTTTCGCACCGACGAAATAGCCGTTGCCCTGCGGATGGCTGAGATCGATCTGCACGCGCTGGAACCGGCCGGGCGCAACCTGCAGATAGCACCAAGTCTTCTCTTCGCTCAGCACCACCGCGTCGGAGGGAATTTGCACGCCATCCACCGTCGGACCGATAGGCGACGCGACAAGCACATGCTCGCCCGCTTGCAGATCGCTTTTGGAAATCAGCACGAAGAAGCTGCGGCCGGGAATGGTGGGATCGGCCGGCGCACTCCAGATGCGTTTCGAGGTCCAGCCGACGGGGTCCTGTTGCGCGCTCAGGTGGGTAACGGAGATCTCCGGCGGCTGCACGGCGGCAAGCGCATCCAGCGGAAACGTCGCGCGGACGAGAGCGACATTGCCGGATGTCAAGTCGCGCAGGATCGATGCATCGGCGTGCCTGCCACGCCATGGCAGTTGCGGGCCGAACTGCACCACCTCCTGCCGCTGCGCCAGAAGCAGCGCCGTCCGGTCCGTCGCCGCCTGTTTCTCCGCGGCATCGACGCTTTGTTTCGACACCGCGCCGCCCTGCGCGAACAGGGCGCGCGCACGTTGCACGTCGGCCTGGCTCTGCCGTGCGGCAGCCGCGGCGGTTTCCACCGCCGCATCGCTCTGCGCCAGCGCGGTGAGATCCGAAACGACGCCATAGCCATGAACGCGCGGCGTGTAGCGCGCGGGGTGAAGCGGCGAAACGCGAAGGCCCAGATGCGCGATGTCGCTCGCCGTCAGAACGATGACGCGGCCGGTGACCGGCTTGGTGTCATACATTGTCCCGCCCGCAAGCGCGGCGGGCGCGCCAAAAAGCGCGAATGTGACCGCGAAAACGGCACGGAGCGAAGACATCGAAAACCGGAAAGCGAACCCCGGACTTTTCTACCTGTCGCCGCCCGTTAACGGAGGTGAAGCTTGCACAGAAGGTAAAGATCGGGCCGTCTTACAGGGCGTTAAGGTGTTAACGCCCGGCCAGAGTCGTTAAGATCGGCAGGCCGCGTTTCAACGTCAAGGTCACCGGCGTCCGCTCGGCAATGTCCGCGAAACGCGCGCGTTGCTCCTCGGTCAGATCGCCTTCCAGATGAAGCACGCGGTCGATGCGTTCGTTCTTGTCGGCGTCGCGGGTGAAATGCAGATCGACCGTCACCTTGGTCATCGGCCATTGCTTGCGGTCGGCATACATCCGCAAGGTGATCGCCGTGCAGGCGCTCAAGCTCGCCAGCAGAAGATCGTAAGGCGCCGGTCCCGCATCCACTCCGCCATTGGCAGGCGGCTCATCGGCGACAATTTTGTGACCGCCCGCGTCGATCGTGGTCGCATAATGTGCCGTTTCGATAACCGCTTTCGCGTGCGCCATGCCTTACTCCCAACCGTATCAAGGATTTAGCCGTTCCTATTCCGGCCCGGGAAACACTTGCACAGCTTTGACGACGGCGCGATCCTTCTGGTGCGGCAGGCGCGTTTAAAATAGCCTGCCGGCGTTGCGTTGGCGTTCATCAACCGATTCTTTGGGGGTGCAGATGTCTCAACCCAAAACGCTCCATATCAACGGCGAAGCAAAAACGGTCGACGCGCCCGACAACATGCCGCTGCTTTGGGTGTTGCGCGACATTCTCGGCATGACCGGCACGAAATTCGGCTGCGGCATCGCCCAATGCGGCGCCTGCACCGTACATGTCGACGGTAAGCCGGTGCGGTCCTGCCTGTTGCCGGTCAGTGCGGTCGGCAATCGCGCCGTCACCACCATCGAGGGCATTGGAAATACGCCCACCGGTGCGAAAGTGCAGAAGGCGTGGCTCGATCTGGAAGTGATCCAGTGCGGCTATTGCCAGTCCGGACAGATCATGTCCGCCGCCGCGCTTCTCGCCGGCACGCCGAAGCCCGACGATTCCGATATCGATGCCGCTATGGCGGGCAACATCTGCCGTTGCGGCACCTATGTGCGTATCCGCGCAGCGATCAAACGCGCGGCCGCCGAAGCCTAGGAGCCGGTCATGGCAATCACCGAAAGACTTTCGGGAACGCGCCGCACCTTGCTGAAGGGCGGATTGGCGGGCGGACTTCTGCTGGCGTTTCATCTGCCCGTGCGCGCCGCGAACGAACCCGAGCAGGCGCCGGACGATACCGCAGGCAAATTCGCGCCCAACGCATTCATCCGCATAGCGAAAGACGGCAAGACCATTCTGGTGATGCCGCAGGTGGAAATGGGACAGGGCGTTTACACGGCAATCCCCATGATCCTCGCCGAAGAGCTCGATGCCGATTATTCGAAGATCGTGCTGGAGCATGCGCCGCCGGACGACAAGCTCTATGCCAACCCGATCTTCGGCATACAGGTCACCGGCAATTCCAATTCGATCCGCGCCTTCTGGAAGCCGCTGCGCAACGCCGGCGCCTCCGCGCGCGCCATGCTGGTGCAGGCGGCGGCGCAACAATGGAAAGTCGATCCCGCGAGTTGCACGGCCTCGAACGGCGAAGTGATCCACACCGCTACGGGCCGCAGGCTTGCTTATGCCGCGTTGGTGGATTCGGCGAGCAAGTTGACGCCGCCCAAAAATCCACCGCTCAAGGATCCGAAGAATTTCAAGATCATCGGCAAACCGCTGAAGCGCCTCGATACACCGAACAAGACTGACGGCAAGGTGATCTACGGCATCGACGCCATGTTGCCGGGCATGAAGTTCGCCACTATCGCACAAAGCCCGGTGCTGGGCGGCAAGGTCGGCCATGTGGACGATAGTGCGGCAAAGAAAATTCCCGGCGTCCACAAGGTGATCGTCCTCGACGACATGGTGGCCGTCGTGGGCGATCATATGTGGGCGGCGAAGAGCGGTCTCGATGCGCTCATCGTGACCTGGAACGACGGCGCGAACGGACGCGTCTCGTCCGAACAGATCTGGCGCGAGCTTCGTGCCGGCAGCAAGAAGGATGGCGTGGTCGCGAAGACGCGCGGTGATATCCGCAAGGGCCTCAGCCAGGGCGACAAATTCGAAGCCGCCTATGAGATGCCGCTGCTCGCCCACGCCACCATGGAACCGATGAACTGCACGGTGCATCTGACGCCGGATCTGTGCGAAATCTGGCTCGGCAGCCAGGTGATAGCGCGCGTGCAACAGACCGCGGCAAAGCTGCTCGGCTATCCGCTAGAAAAAGTGAAAGCCTACAACCATCTGCTTGGCGGCGGCTTCGGCCGCAGGCTGGAACCCGACATGGCGCTCAGCGCTGTGCGCGTGGCGCAGCACATGGACGGCGTGCCGGTGAAAGTGGTGTGGACGCGCGAAGAGGACATGCAGCACGATGTCTACCGTCCCGCCTATCGCGATACGATTTCGGCCAGCCTGTCGGACGGCAAGATTGTCGGCTTGAAATACCGCGTTTCCGGCTCCGCCGTGCTGGCACGCTGGCTGCCGCCCGCTTTCCAGAAAGGCATCGACATCGATGCCGTCGATAGCGCGGTGGACACGCCCTACAACATCCCGAATTTCCACGTCGAATTCACGCGCGTCGAACCACCAGGGTTGACGACCGGGTTCTGGCGTGGCGTCGGACCGAACAACAATGTCTTCGCGATCGAATGCTTCATGGACGATATGGCGCGGAAGGCCGGAAAGGATCCCGTCGCATTCCGCCGCGATATGCTGGACACCTCGCCGCGCGCCCGCGGCGTTCTGGATCTCGTCGCGAAGAAATCCGGCTGGGGCGATCCGCTGCCGCCGCGCACGGGCCGTGGCGTTTCCTTGCAGCCGTCCTTCGCCAGCTTCATCGCTTCGGTGATCGAGGCCGAAGTGGACAAACAGGGCGAAGTCCGTCTGCGCCGCATCACCACGGCAGTTGATACCGGCATCGCGGTCAATCCCGACATTATCCGGGCGCAGTTGCAAGGCGGATTGATCTTCGGCCTCACAGCCGCGCTGTATGGCGATGTGCCGATCAAGAACGGCCGCGTGCAGATTTCCAATTTCAACGACTACCGCATGCTGCGCATCGACCAGACGCCGCCCATCGACGTGCATATCGTCAAAAGCGGCGAGGCGCCGGGCGGAATCGGCGAAACCGGCGCGACATCAGGCCCGCCGGCCTTGCGCAACGCCATCTATGCCGCGACGGGCATCGCCTTGCGAAGACTTCCCATCGACCGTGACGTTCTTGCGGGGAGGAAGAAGGCATGAGCGCGATCCGCGACTGGTATCTGGGTCTCACCAATGCGATGCGCGGCGTGCTGATCGCTGTCGCGGCGATCATTGTTATCGGCATCGCCGCCTATGTCTGGCTCGCCGGTGGTCCCGGCCCGATGGATTTCGCAAGCGGCCCGAAGGTGGCGCTGGCAGACTATCACAGCGCCGATCCCACCGGCGTTCCGGCATCGCTGAAATCCGCAAGCCTCGTGCAGCGCGGCGAATATCTGGCGCGAGCGGCCGATTGCGTGGTGTGCCACACCGCCAAGGGCCAAACGCCTTATGCCGGCGGCTTCGGGTTCACCCTGCCCTTCGGTACGATCTATTCCACGAACATCACGCCGGACAAGAAAACCGGCATCGGCAACTACACCGATGCGCAATTCCTCGCAGCGATCCATCGCGGTGTGCGCGCGGACGGCCAGCGGCTTTATCCCGCCATGCCCTTCACCTCCTACACATATATGACCGACGCCGATGCGCTCGCGATCAAGGCCTATCTCTTCAGCCTGCCGCCAGTACATGCGCCGGCGAAGCGCGATACGCTGAGTTTCCCCTTCAACCAGCGCTGGGCGATGGGGATATGGTCGTTCTTCTTCAATGCCGATACGCGCTTCGAGCCGAACACTGCGCAGAGCCCGGAATGGAATCGCGGCGCCTATGTCGCCGAAGCGCTGGCGCATTGCGGCGAATGCCATACGCCGCGCAACCTTGCCTTTGCGTTGAACAACCGGAAGAAGTTCGCGGGGGAAACCACCGGCGGCTGGCGCGCCTATAACATCAGCAGCGACAGAGGCACCGGCATCGGCGCGTGGCGCGACGATCAGGTCTTCGCTTATCTCACCACCGGCCATGTGCTCGGCCACGGTACCGCATCGGGCCCGATGGGCGAAGCGGTGGACGAAAGCTTCAGCCAGCTTGCGTCGGAGGACATGCGCGCGGTCGTCGTCTATCTGCGCAGCGTGCCCCCAGCGTCGTCCGATCTACCCGCCACGCTCGCACCTGCCGCGCCGTCTTCACACAAGGAAGGCGCGATGGCCGATGCGCGCGGCAAGGAAGTGTTCGAGGGCGCCTGCGCCAGCTGCCATAGCTGGAGCGGCGTCAGCCCAATCCTGCCTTTCGCGACGTTGACCGGCGCGCGCGCGGTGAACGATCCCAGCGCCACCAATGTCGCGCAGATCGTGATCTCCGGCACGCGGCGCAAGACGCCGCAAGGCGCGGTCGCCATGCCGGCGTTCGGCGCCAGCTATTCCAATGCCGAGATCGCCGCGGTGGCAAATTACGTCACGGCCCGCTTCGGCAGCGAGGGTTCAGGACTCACCGAATCTGATGTCGCGAAACTTCGCCGGCAAAGCGCGCAGTAGCGCCTTCTCGACGCTGCGCGTCATCCCGATTACGCTCGCAGCAGAGCAGAATTCGGGAAAGGTGACGGCGGGATGAGCGCGGCGGGAAATCCTGCGGCATTGGGGCGCGCGATCGAAGCGACGCGCGACCATGTGCGTGGCGGCAACACGGATGGGCGTATCATCCGTGTTGTGTCCTATAGCGACTTCCTCTGTCCCTACTGCCGCCGCTTCCGCAAAGTGCTGATGAACCTGCGCCAGGCTTTCGGCGAGCGTATCGAATATGTGTTCCGCCATTTTCCGAATGAGCGCGTACATCCCGGTGCCACCTTTGCGGCGCGGGCGGCGGAAGCGGCCGGCCGGCAGGGCAAATTCTGGGAGATGCACGACCGTCTCTTCGATGAGCCGCCGCCCTTCGGCGAGGCGCGCATCCGGGAGATCGCGCGAGAACTCGGCCTCGACATGGAACGGTTCGAGCGCGATCTCGATGCGCAGGAAACGCTGGCGCGGGTCGAGGACGATCTCAACGAAGCACGGCGCCACGGCGTTCACGGCACGCCGACCATCTTCGTGGACGGCCTGCGCTATGACGGCGCGTGGGATTTCTTCTCGATGGCGGATGCGTTCGAGCAGCCGGTGTCCGAACGCATTCGCCGCTCCGCCCGCGCCTTCGCCAGCCTGCCTGCTTCCGGCGGTCTTGTTCTGCTCATCGCTGCCGCACTGGCGCTGATCTGCGCGAACTCGCCGCTTGCCGGCTACTATCACACCTTCATCCAATCCTCGTTCGGCATCGGACCGCCGGGCAGCGTGCTGTCGCTCACGATCGGCGACTGGTGCTCGGAAGGCTTGCTGGCGGTGTTCTTCCTGCTGGTGGGCCTCGAAATTCGCCGCGAGATGACGGCCGGCGGGTTGGCCGATCCCCGCGCCGCGCTGTTGCCGGTGCTGGCAGCGGTGGGCGGTGGTATCATGCCGGCCTTGATCTATCTGGCGTTCAATCGCGGCGCGACGCTGCCCGGATGGTCCGTGCCCACGGCAACCGACATCGCTTTTGTGCTCGGCATTCTCGCGCTGCTCGGCAATCGCGTGCCGACCAGCTTGCGCGTTTTCATCGCCGCCTTCGCGGTAATGGATGACATTATCTCCGTGCTGACACTCGCCATCTTCTACCCGCACAATTTCGAGGCGGTGTGGCTGATCGCGGCGGCGGCCACCATGCTCGCGATGTTCGCTCTCAACCGCACGCATGTCTATGCGATGTGGCCTTACATGGTGCTGAGCGCTGTGTTGTGGTTCGCACTGCATTCGGCAGGGGTGCACGGCGCGCTGGCCGGCGTGGTGCTGGCCGGCTTCTTGCCCACCCGCCCGACGCCTGATGCCGCGCCGCTGCTGGCGCAGGCGGCGAACGCGCTGTCCGCGCTCGAATATGCACAAGCGGAATCGGAAGAGCTTGGAACCGGCAAGGAAGATGGCGATCCGGTGCTCGACTGGGCAAGCCGTAATCTCTCCGCCGCCAGCGAACGCCTGCTTTCACCCGCCGACCGCATCGAGCAGGCGGTGGCGCCCTGGAGCAACTATCTCGCATTGCCGCTGTTCGCATTCTCGGCGGCGGGTGTCAGTCTCAGTGCCGATCTCTCCACGCCCGGCGCCACCAGCGTGTTGCTCGGCGTTATCCTCGGCCTGGTGATCGGCAAGCCGCTTGGCATCGGCATTACCTCGTGGATCGCCCTTCAAACTGGCATCGCACGCGCGCCCAAGGGGGTGGGCCTGCAGACCTTCATCGGCGCGATCTGCCTGTGCGGCATCGGCGATACCGTCGCCCTGCTGATGGCCGATCAGGCATTTCCGAATGGCGACGACGCCGCCATCGCCAAGATCGGCGTGCTGATCGGCTCCGCCCTCGCCGCCGCGCTGGGCGCCGCCATCATCGCGGCTGGATCGGGCGCAACGATCCGCAGCGAAGAGACACCCGCCACCGCTTAAATGTGGTGATGCACCTTCTCGGTGCGCGTCACCCGCTTCTCCAGCGCGCGCAGCAGCACATAGAACACCGGCGTCAGGAACAGGCCGAAGAACGTCACGCCCAGCATGCCGAAGAACACGGTGATGCCCATGGCATGCCGCATCTCCGCGCCCGCGCCCGAGGACAGCACCAGCGGCACCACGCCCATGATGAAGGCGAAAGATGTCATCAGGATCGGGCGGAGCCGCAGCCGCGCCGCTTCCATCGCGGCCTCCACCGTCGCCTTGCCCTGGATCTCCAATTCGCGCGCGAACTCCACGATCAGGATGGCGTTCTTGCACGCCAGGCCGATCAGCACGAAGAGGCCAATCTGCGTGAAGATGTTGTTGTCGCCGCCTGTCAGCCACACGCCGGTGATCGCCGAGAACAGGCACATCGGCACGATCAGGATGATGGCCAGCGGCAGGAACATGCTTTCATATTGCGCCGCCAGCACCAGGAAGACGAGCAGCACACATAATGGGAAGACAAAGAGCGTCGTGTTGCCGGCGAGGATTTGCTGATAGGTCAAATCCGTCCATTCGAAATTCATGCCCTTGGGCAGATTGTCGGCGAGCAGCTTGGTGATCGCGGCCTGCGCCTGCCCCGTCGAGAAACCGGGCGCCGGCGCGCCATTCAGATCGGCGGCGCGATAACCGTTGTAGCGCATCGCACTGTCCGGGCCCGTCGTCTCCTTCACCTGAACGAACGCGCCGAGCGGCACCATCTGTCCGTCTGCGTTGCGGGTCTTCAAGCGCAGAATGTCTTCCGGGTTTGTGCGGAACGGCGTATCGGCTTGCGCGATCACCTGATAGGTGCGGCCGAAACGGTTGAAGTCGTTCACATAGATGGAGCCGAGATAGGTCTGCATCGTGTCGAACACGTCCGAGACATCGACGCCGAGCTGCATCGCTTGTGTGCGGTTCACCTTCGCATAAAGCTGCGGCACGCCGATATTGAAGCTGGAGAACACGCCGGTCAGCGCCGGAATGCTGCGCGCCTTCTGCTGGATGTCCTGCATGGCGCGATCCAGCGCCGCATCGCCCAGATCGGTGCGGTCTTCCACCTGCAGCTTGAAACCGCCGATGGTGCCGAGGCCCTGCACCGGCGGCGGCGGGAAGATGGCGATCATCGCATTGCCGATGGCGCTGTATTTCTGCTGCAACTTCTGTGCGATCGCCATGCCGGACAGATCGGAAGACTCACGCTCGCTGAACGGCTTCAGCGTCACGAACACGATGCCGGCAGACGGACTGTTGATGAAGCCGTTGATCGACAGGCCGGGGAATGCGACGGCGCTTTCCACGCCCGACTCTTTCAGCGCGATGTCCGACATCTGGCGGATCACCTTTTCGGTGCGGTCCAGCGTGGCGCCTTCCGGAAGCTGCGCGAAGCCGACAAGATAGGCCTTGTCCTGCGTCGGCACGAAGCCCGGCGGGACAAGCTGGAAGCCCACATAGGTCAATGCCAGCAACGCGCCATAGACGACCATCGCGCGCGATTTGCGCCCAAGGATTCCGCCCACGCCCTTGCCATAATTCTCCGAGCCCTTGTGGAAGAGATTGTTGAAGCGCGCAAAGAACGGCCCTAGCGCCTTGTCCATGCCGCGCGCCAGCGCATCTTTCGGCGCGCCATGGGCTTTCAGCAATGTGGCGGCGAGCGCGGGTGACAGCGTGAGCGAATTGAAGGCCGAGATGATCGTGGAGAACGCGATGGTCAGCGCGAACTGGCGATAGAATTCACCCGTCAGGCCGCTGATGAAGGCGATCGGCACGAACACGGCGCACAGCACCAATGCAATCGCGATGATCGGGCCGGTGACTTCCGACATCGCTTTCAACGTCGCATCGCGCGGATTGAGGCCCG
>Ga0207657_10001391_pt1 | contig 25799 bp, 27 predicted proteins | sample KBSC33metaG_FD_184316 | JGI IMG/M metagenome (GOLD analysis project Ga0207657, IMG submission 184316) | Corn rhizosphere microbial communities from Kellogg Biological Station, Michigan, USA - KBS C3-3 metaG (SPAdes) (version 2) | ecosystem: Host-associated > Plants > Roots > Rhizosphere > Soil ... | reverse complement strand
CTATCTCGGCGGCGCGATGGCATCGCATGTGAGGATCGGCAGTGCGCTATTCAGCCACACGCTGTTCGGGCTCTATCTCGGGCTGATGGTATGGGGCGGGCTCTGGTTGCGTGACAGGCGCCTGCGACCGTTAATACCGTTGCTGCGCTGACCTTGCTTGCCGACAATTCACAGATACGGAGTTTTTCATGTGCACCGCGGAGTTCACAATGCTGCCGCAGGGCGATGCCACCCATGTGACAACCAACGTTACCTGGCTCATGCATGGCCTGGCGCCCTTTATGTCCAGGGTAATGCAAGTGTTCATGAACATGGACAACATGATCGGCAAGGATTTCGAAATCGGTCTCGCCAACCTGAAAAGGCTCACCGAGAAATAGCCGGACATTCGAAGCATCAATCACCAAAGGAGCAAACGATGCAGGTAAATCCCTATCTGTTCTACAACGGCAATTGCGAAGCGGCGTTCAAGTACTATGAAAAGGTACTTGGCGGCGAGATCGAGGCGATGCTGACGCACGAGGGCACGCCCGCGGCCGAGCACACGCCGCCGGAATGGCAGAAGAAAATCATCCACGCCAAGATATCGATCGATGGCGAGGTGCTGATGGCGTCCGACGCGCCTCCGGGCCACTTCCACCAGCCGCAGGGCTTTTCAGTCTCGCTGACGGTCGAGGATCCCGCCGAGGCCGAGCGCAAGTTCAAGGCGCTTTCCGAAGGCGGCAGCGTCAACATGCCATTCGGCAAGACCTTCTGGGCCAAGGGATTCGGCATGTGCGTCGATCAGTTCGGCATTCCCTGGATGGTCAACTGCCCGATCGAAGATTGATGCGTTTGGAGCGCGACCTCAGGACAAACGGAGGTGTTTGTCCGGCAAAGCCGGGGTCCACCCTCGGATCAGGGGCATGCTTTTGCTGATCGGGCTCTATCGGCACGAGGGATAGATCGCGGCGAGTTCGCGTCCGCGCAAGAGCAGCAGGCGCGATGTCAGCCCGCCGCGGTGGCGAATCCAGCCGCGCACCGCGGCGGGGTAGGCCTCCAGCACAAGTTCGGACGCTTCCGGCTCGGCGTACAGCCGGCCGAGCGGGTCGATCGAGCGCGCGCCGTGAAATCCGAGGATCGCGCGGCGCGTCACGCAGATGCGGTCGCTCGGCACCATGCTCAGCACCAGCGTGCAGGCCGACAGGCACGGCCCGTCGATGACGACGCGTTCGCCGGAGGCGCGCACGCGCTCGAACAGATCGAGAAACGGGCCGACCTGTCCGCCCGGACTGGCGAGGATACGAATCTCGGCTTGCGCCGGCGACGAGATGAGACTGCCCAGCACCGCGGCGAGGAGAATCATTCTGGCGAAAGCTGTACGCATTGCCGAACCTCCCTTCGATCGGATGATAATCAACTAGGTAATGGTGAAGCGCGAGAAAAGGTTTCGGCCAAGGGTCGTCAACTTTTCTTAATTTCCCAGCGACAAGCGGAGGAAAGGGAGAAGAACTACCCGTTTCTTCGCTCACCGCGCAGGGTCGGCAATCCAATGCCGGCAGCGTCGAAGCCGCCATCGACGGCGAGAACCTGCCCGGTGATGTAACTGGAGCGGTCGCTGCACAGAAAGAACACCGCTTCCGCCAATTCTTCTTCGAGGCCGTAGCGATTGAGCGGAATAGCGTCGTGATAGTCGGCGCGAATTTCCGGCGTGTGAACCGCTTTCGCCATCGCGGTATCGACCGGGCCGGGCGCGACGCCGTTGACGCGAATGCCGAGCGATGCCAGTTCGACCGCGAGTTGTTTTGTCAAATGCGCGAGGCCGGCCTTGCTGGTGCCGTAGGCCGAACGCAACGTCGAGGCGCGCACCGCCGAGATCGAGGTGATGTTGACGATCGCGCCGCCGCCATGTTCGCGCATCAAGGGCGCGGCCGCCTTGGTGCAAAGGAACGGCCCGGTCAGGTTGACCGCCAGCACCCGGCGCCAGTCCTCGTCGGAAGTCTCCAACAGCGGCGCGAACACCGCGATGCCGGCGTTGTTGACCAGCGCGTCGAGCCGCCCGAAGCGTCGCCCGATTTCGGCGAACGCGCCCGCGACCGCCCTGGCATCGGAGACGTCGCATTGCAGCGAGAGCGTATTGCCGGCGTCGGCCAACGCTTCCACGCTTTTCGACAGCAATTCGCCCTCGATGTCGAGCAACGCCACGCGCCAGCCGTCGGCGAGAAACCGTTTTGCGACCGCAAGCCCGATGCCGCGCGCGGCGCCGGTCACCAGCGCGACTTTTTGCGGGGAGGGGGTCATGGGCGGTCCGTGCGTGATTGATCGATTTGGGCCTTCTATAGCCCATGAGCAGCATCGTGTCCCGGACGCGGTGCAGCGCGTTTCGCGATGCGCCGCAGAGCCGGGACCCACCTCAGTCGCGGGTTGTGGTGGACCCCGGACCAGCAGCGCACCGCTTGCGCGTTGCGCAGCATCCGAGGCACGCTGTTAAAATCGCGATGGACGCGCGCAGTCTCGGCAAACGAAAGGACGAAACCCGATGATCGTCGTCGACGTCAGGGAGATGCCGTCAGAACAATGGCGGCCGGGTGTGGAAACCCGGATGCTGGTCTCGGCCAGCAACGGCGCCGCGCAATTATGTATCTTCGAACAATGGATCGCGCCCGGGACCGGCGCGCCGACCCATTCGCATCCGGTTGAAGAGGTGCTGACCGTGCGCGAGGGCGAGGCCGAGATGTGGATGGATGAGCAGCGCACCATCGTCCCGGCGGGCCAGTCGCTGATCGTGCCGGCGGGGCGCAAGCACGGTTTTCGAAACTCGGGCAACCTCACGCTTCACATCCACGCGGTGCTGGCCTCGCCGGTTTTCGAAGCCACGCCGGAGGGTGCGACGGAAGCGGTGCGGAGGTGGGATGCAGCGTCATCCTGAGGTGCGAGCTCTTGCGAGCCTCGAAGGATGACTGGCCGGAAAACGTGCGCATCCTTCGAGGCTCGCTACATCTTGCTTCACCACGTCGAAGACGTGGATGGCCGGGACATCTAGCGCGAAGATGCGCGGAGCCTGTCATCGGGCCGCGCTTTGCGCGGACCCGTTGGCGCTTTTGCCCAGCCATGACCTGGAGGAACCATAGCCATGAATTCTCGGCTGGCGTGTCGGTTTGGCGTGGGTTCGTTCGTCGTCCCACAGATCGGCGGTTTGGCGGAGCCATCCCCCGGAACCGCGGTTCTCGCCGGATCCAGCACGACGGAGGCACAGGGCATGAATCTTTCTTATCGTTGGGTAATCGTCGCCATAGGCGCGCTGATGACCTGCGTCGGCATCGGCGCGATGTTCTCGCTGGCGGTGTACCTGGCGCCGATGTCGGCGGATACCGGCTGGTCGCGGACCGGCATATCGAGCGCGATGACGCTCGATTTCCTGATCATGGGCGTTGCGTCTTTCGGCTGGGGAATGGCAAGCGATCGATTCGGCACCCGCATCGTCGTGCTAGCGGGCGCGGTTCTGCTCGGAGCAGGGCTGGTGCTGGCAAGCCGGACCACATCGCTCATCGAATTCCAGCTCACTTACGGGGTAGTCGTCGGCCTTGCCGCCGGCAGCTTTTTTGCGCCAATGATAGCGGCGACGACGAGGTGGTTTGAGAACAACCGCAGCCTCGCCGTCTCTCTGGTCTCGGCCGGGATGGGCGTTGCGCCGATGACCATCTCGCCGTTCGCACGCTGGCTGATCTCGACGTATGACTGGCGCGTTGCGATGATGACAATCGGCATCACGGCATGGGTGCTGCTGATACCTGCTGCGCTGCTGGTGCGTCGGCCATCCAAAGCGGCGAGCGATGGCGCCGCTTCGGAAGCGGACGCCGCTGCCGGCCGGCCCGGCATGTCCGCGGTTCAGGCGCTACGTTCGCCGCAATTTCTGGTGCTGGCGCTCACCTTCTTCCTCTGCTGCGCGGCCCATTCCGGGCCGATTTTCCACATGGTCAGCTATGCCATGCTCTGCGGCGTGCCGGCGATGGCGGCGGTCAGCATTTACAGTGTCGAAGGCCTGGCAGGGCTGGGCGGCCGTCTTCTGCTGGGCGTGCTCGCCGACCGGCTCGGCGTCAAGCGCGTACTCGTCGCGGGCCTTTTGGTGCAGGCGCTGGCGATCGGGGGCTATCTTTTCGTTGGCCGGCTCGGCGAGTTCTACCTGCTGGCGTTGGTGTTCGGTACGGCCTATGGCGGCGTGATGCCGCTCTACGCCGTGCTGGCGCGCGAATATTTCGGTCAGCATATCATGGGCACGGTGTTCGGCGCGGCGACCATGACGTCGAGTCTCGGCATGGCATTCGGCCCGTTGGCGGGGGGGTGGATATTCGACACCTTCAATGGCTATAGCTGGCTTTATATCGGCTCGTTGAGCGTCGCGCTCGGCGCGATGGCAGTGGCTCTCGCCTTTCCGCCGCTTCCATTGCGGTCGCGCGCTACCTTGCAGCCGGCGTAAGGAGATCGACATGCCCATGCAAAAAGCGGAGATCATCCGCGCCATCTTTGCCGCCTATTTGTCGAACGATCGCAAGGCCGTCGAAGAGGCGCTTACCGATGATTTCCGCTTCACCAGCCCGTATGACGACGAGATCGACAAGACCACCTATTTCGCGCGCTGCTGGCGCAATTCCGACTGGATCGAGCGGCATCAGCTCGAACGAATCTTCGTCGAAGGCGATGAGGCCTTCGTGACCTACCAATGCCTGGCCAGGGGCGGAAAGCATTTCCGCAATACCGAATTCTTCAGCTTCGAAGGCGACAAGATCAAACGCATCGATGTCTATTTCGGCGCCACCTATGAGAACGGCGCCTTCGTCAGGCAAAACGAAAACTGAGCCGGAGCCATCTGCATGTCGCTCACGCTGCATTTCCATCCCTTGGCGTCGTACTGCCACAAGGTGCTGATCGCGCTGTATGAGAACGATACGCCGTTCACGCCCAACAGCGTCGATCTCTCCAACGAGACCGCGCGCGCTGCGCTGCTAAAACTGTGGCCGATCGGCAAGTTTCCGGTGCTCGCCGACGACGCGCGGGATCAGATCATCCCGGAGTCCACGGTCATCATCGAGTACCTCGACCGGCATTATCCGGGCAGGACGCGGTTCATTCCCGCGGACGTCGACCGCGCCTGGCAGACGCGGCTGCATGACCGTTTCTACGATCTGTATGTGCATGAACCGATGCAGAAGATCGTCGGCGATCGATTGCGCCCGGACGGCAAAAAGGATCCGCATGGCGTCGAGGAAGCCAGGGCGCGGTTGCGGACGTCCTATCGAATGATCGATCGGGAGATGGCAACGCGGACTTGGGCAATGGGGGAAGCGTTCAGCCTTGCCGATTGCGCCGCCGCGCCCGCACTGTTCTACGCCAACGAGGTGATGCCCTTTGGCGAAAGCCATGCCAACGTCGCGGCGTATTTCGCCCGCCTGAAAGCGCGGCCGTCCTATGCGCGCGTCCTGAAGGAGGCCGAACCGTATTTCGCGATGTTCCCGAGATGACTGCAATTCCACCGGCAATTACCTTCGAAATAATTTCGCCTGCCATGTCGGTGCCGCAAAACCCCGTTCGTCATACTTGTGAAGCCGGGGTTGCAGAAACTGCCACCCGGCGAATTGAAAGGCCAAACGGAGCGTGACGATGCGATTCATGGTGATTGTGAAGGCCGACAAGAACAGCGAAGCCGGCGTGATGCCGAGCACGGAATTGCTGACGGCGATGGGCAAGTTCAACGAGGAAATGGTTAGAGCGGGCGTCATGCTGGCGGGCGAGGGCCTGCATCCGAGCTCGAAAGGCGCCCGCATCAAATATTCCAGCAAGCAACGCACGGTCACCCCAGGTCCCTTCAGCGGGACCAGCGATCTCGTCGCCGGCTTCTGGCTGATTCAGGTCAGGTCGCAGGACGAGGCGATCGAATGGATGAAGCGCGCGCCATTCGACGGTGGCTCTGAAATTGAAATTCGGCAGGTCTTCGACGCGGAGGATTTCGGCGAGGCGCTGACGCCCGAACTGCGCGAGCAGGAAACCCGTCTTCGCGCCCGGGCGGGGAAGAAGTAGCCCCGGAATGACAGTGACAAAACGACAAAGGACCCGACCATGCGATTCATGATGCTGATGATCCCCAGGGGCTACGAGACGGCGACGCCGGGCACGATGCCCCCTGCGGACGCGGTCGCCGCGATGATGAAATACAATCAGGCCCTGAAAGACGCCGGCGTGCTGATCGCGCTCGACGGCCTGCACCCGCCGTCGATGGGCGCGCGGGTCTCTTTCGCGGGCGGCAAGCCGGTCGTGACCGACGGTCCCTTCGCTGAGGCCAAGGAAGTGCTCGGCGGCTACTGGATGATCGACGTCAGATCGCGGGAGGAGGCGATCGCCTGGGCCAAGCGGTGCCCCGCTTCCAATAACGAAATCATCGAAATCCGCCAGGTGCAGGAAATGTCGGATTTTCCCGCCGACGTCCAGGAGGCCGCCGCCGGACTGACCGAAATGCAAGGCAAGTCCGGGCGTTAACCACCCCGCTAGTGACCTTTGCGCGCGGCTCATGTAAAAGCCTTTCACATGAGCTGGCGCAAGGAACACCGCCGCACCGAGCGCGGCTATCACCACGGCAACCTGAAGGAGGCGCTGCTGCAGGCGGCGCTCGGGTTGATCGCGGAAAAAGGCGCGGCGGGTTTTACCTTTGCCGATGCCGCGCGGATGGCCGGCGTCAGCCCGGCGGCGCCGTACCGGCATTTTCGCGACCGCGACGAGTTGCTTTCCAGCATCGCGCAGCGCGGCTTCGAACAGTTCGAGGCGGTGCTGACCAAAGCCTGGGATGATGGGCGTCCCGACACCGTCACGGCGTTCGAGCGGGTCGGCAAGGCCTATCTCGCGTTCGCCCGCGAGGAGCCCGCGTTCTATTCGGCGATGTTCGAATCCGGGCTGCCTGTCGACCTTAATCCGACATTGCTGGCCGCAAGCGAGCGTGCCTTCGGCATCATCAGGGCCGCCGCGGAGCGCCTCGCCGCATTGGCGCCGCCAGGCACGCCGCGGCCGCCGGCGATGATGATGGCGCTGCATATCTGGTCGATGTCGCACGGCGTGGCGTCGCTGTTCGGACGCGGCGATGCGGCACGTCGCAAGCTGCCGATGTCGCCGGAGGATCTTTTGGAAGCGCAGGTGCTGATTTATCTGCGCGGTCTCGGTTTCCCGACCGACCGCCGGCCGTCGGGCCAAAAGGACCAGGCCGATCAAAAGCCGCCCCCGCTGCCATCGGGCCCCTGGGGCAATCCAAAATAAATTCGAGCGAGCCGCTTGCACCCGGCTTGACAAAAATCCGGGATGGGTTAGGTATGTAAATGTTATTTACATTCACAACGGCGTGATTGCCGTCATGGAGAGGGAAATGGCCTACACCGCAGATGTTCATCGCTGGCGCGGTCCCGCTGAAGAGCCCTATCGCCCGCATATGCTTGATTCGCCCTGGCACCCCGGTTGGATCGCTTTAACCGTGCTGGGCTTCATCCTCTGGTGGCCGATCGGCCTTGCCCTTCTCTTTTTCACACTCGGGAGCAGAAAAATGGGTTGCTGGACTCATCACGACCGCTGGTCGAATAAAATGGAGCGGATGCAGTACAAGATGGAGCGGATGCGGGATCGCATGGAGCGTCGCGGCTTCGGCTTCGGCGGTTTTGGCCCGCCCTCGAGCGGCAACCGCGCCTTCGACGAATACCGCATCGAAACCTTGCGGCGCCTCGAGGAGGAGCAGACCGAATTCAAGGATTTCCTCGATCGCCTGCGCCACGCCAAGGACAAGGAAGAGTTCGACCAGTTCATGGCGCAGCATCGGCAGCGTCCGACGCCGCCCTCGGACGGTCAGCCCCAGGCATAAACTCCTGAAGCCTCAGACGCAGGGCCCCCACCCCACCTGACGGCGACACCACCGCCCGTTTGCGAAAGCAGACGGGCGGTTTTGTTTTTGGGATGCTGGAGGGGCAATTTCCGGACCGATCGTCAGCCCGACCGCCTCATTTCCCTACCCAAAATCCCCATTGGTAACCTCGCATTAACCATGGTTAGCGTCTGGTTAGGGCGAAAAGACGCGCTAATAGCCCTCGTTTTGACATGTTGGCAGCGGATGCAGGCCTCGGCTTTGGACGGGCCTCCCATGCGACACAACAAGGCTTTGGCGCTGGCGCGCTTATCGTCGCGCTCTTCGCGCGGCCATGGAACCGGCAGCCATTTGCTGCCGGAGGATTTGGGACGCTTGCGTTGAGAGGATACTGCTTATGAATCCGGCCGACGTGGCTCAGTCAGCGCTGCCGCTGGTATCCAGCGACGTATCGCTGATTGCACTGTTCCTGCAGGCTCATTGGGTCGTGAAAGCGGTCATGCTGGGGCTGCTCGCCTGCTCCGTCTGGGTCTGGGCGATCGCGATCGACAAGATGTTCCTGTATGCGCGCACCAAGCGTGCGATGGATCGCTTCGAGCAGGCGTTCTGGTCCGGACAATCGATCGAGGAACTCTATCGCGCGCTCTCGGCCAAGCCGACGCAATCGATGGCGGCCTGTTTTGTCGCGGCGATGCGGGAATGGAAGCGGTCGTTCGAAAGCCAGGCGCGATCGTTCGCCGGGCTGCAGATGCGGATCGAGAAGGTCATGAACGTCTCGATCGCCCGGGAAATCGAGCGGCTGGAACGCCGGCTCCTGGTGCTGGCGACGGTCGGCTCGGCGGGCCCCTTCGTCGGCCTGTTCGGCACGGTCTGGGGCATCATGTCGAGCTTCCAGTCGATCGCCGCCTCCAAGAACACTTCCCTGGCCGTGGTGGCGCCGGGCATCGCGGAGGCGCTGTTTGCAACCGCAATCGGCCTTATCGCCGCCATTCCGGCGACTATTTTCTACAATAAGTTCACCTCCGAGGTGAACCGGCAGGCCCAGCGGCTGGAAGGGTTCGCCGATGAATTTTCAGCGATCCTGTCGCGCCAGATCGACGAGCGGGCGTAAGGGGCGGTATATTGTGAGCGCATCGTGAGCACCAGATCATGGCGATGAACATGGCCGGTTCGTCGGGCGGTGGACGCCGCGGCCGGCGTCGCGCCGTCATGGCGGAAATCAACGTTACCCCGATGGTGGACGTGATGCTGGTGTTGCTGATCATCTTCATGGTCTCGGCGCCGCTGTTGACGGTGGGCGTGCCGCTCGATCTGCCGCAAACCCAGGCCAAGAGCCTCGACCAGGACAAGAATCCGCTGACGCTTTCGGTCAATTTGAAAGGTCAGGTCTTCCTCAACGACACCGAAATCGCGCTCAACGACCTGGTGCCGAAATTGAAGGCGATCACGGATGCGCGGGGCGGGCTCGATGAGCGCATTTTTGTTCGAGGCGACAAGAAGGTCGACTACGGTACCGTCATGAAAGTGATGGGACGGCTTTCGCAAGCCGGCTTCAGGCGCGTGGCACTGGTGACGGAAGTGGATCAGGGATAACCGAGGTGAAGGTCGACAAGACACTGATTGCGTCGGTCGCACTGCACGTCCTCGTGATCGGATGGGGACTGGTGTCCTTTTCGGCGCGTTCGCTCGAGGCGCCGCCGCCGGAGTCGATGCCGGTGGATATCATTTCAGCCGACCAGCTCTCCAAGATCACCGCAGGCATCAAGACCGGCGAAAAGGACAAGCCGAAGCCGCTGGTCGAGAAAATCGCCGATGCAAAGCCGGTCGACGACACCGTCGGCAAGATCACCGAAAAGAAAGAAATCGTGACGGCCTCCGCGCCCGAGCCGCCGCCGAAGCCGGTGGAAAAGCCGGTCGAGAAAAAGCCCGAACCGCCAAAGCCGGTCGCCGAGAACAGGCCCAAGGACGAGCCGAAGCCGATCGAGAAGAAGCCCGATCCGCCCAAGCTCGATCCGATCGCGGAAGCCCTGAAATCGGAAGATACCAAGAAGTCGGTGCCGAAGCCGGAAGCCAAGGCGGTGCCGCCGCAGCCGCCGAAGCCGAAGCAGGAGCGCACCTTCGATCAATCGAAGATCGCAGCCTTGCTCGACAAGCGCGATCCGACCCGGCAGTCCATCACCGGCGCGTCGCTGAATTCATCGGCCTCGCTCGGCACCACGCGCGGCACCGCGGCAACGTTGTCGCAGTCCGAACTTGACGCGATGCGGGCACGGCTGGCGAGCCTGTGGAACGTGCAGCCCGGCGTCGAACATCCCGAGGAACTATTCGTCACGATCCGGATCCGGCTGAACCCCGATCGCCGGCTCGCCGGTCCGCCTCAGGTCGTCTCAACCGGAAGCTCGCCGCGATATCAGGCCGCGGCGGATGCCGCGGTCCGGGCGGTTTTGCAGGGTCAGCCATTCACGATGCTGCGCGACGAGACCTACGAACAGTGGAAATACATGGACATCGATTTTGACCCCAAACAGATGTTTCACAGTTGATGTTTTCTGGAAATGAGCCAGCAATGCCCGTGACGTCGTGTTCGCTTCCTCCGTTGCGGCTGAGCCGCCGTGACGTCCTGATCGGCGGCGCCGGTGCCGCCGCGGGTTTGCTGCTGCCCTCGCTCGCGCGCGCGCAGACAAAATTGCAGGTGACCGAAGGCAACGTCGCGCCGCTGCCGATTGCGATACCGAATTTCGTGGCGGGAACGCCGGCGGACGGCGAAGTCGGCGTCGGCGTCGCTCAGGTCATCACCAATAATCTCAAGCGCAGCGGATTATTTGCGCCGATCGATCAGGCTGCCTTCATCGAGAAAATCTCGAATATCGACCTGCCGCCGCAATTCCAGAGCTGGAAAACCATCAACGCGCAGGCCCTGGTCACCGGCCGCATGACTCTGCAGCCGGACCGGCGCCTGAAGGCTGAATTCCGCTTGTGGGACGTTGCCGCGGGCCAGCAGCTCGCCGGGCAGCAATATTTCACATCGCCCGAATACTGGCGGCGGATCGCCCACATCATTTCCGACCAGATCTACGAGCGCCTGACCGGCGACAAAGGCTATTTCGACAGCCGCGTGGTGTTCGTCGACGAAACCGGAGCCAAGGAACGCCGCGTCAAGCGGCTGGCGCTGATGGATCAGGACGGCGCCAATGTTCGCTACCTGACGAGAGGCGCCGACCTGGTGCTGACGCCGCGGTTCTCGCCGTCGACCCAGGAAATCACCTATATGGAATTCGGCCAGGGCGACCCGCGCGTCTATCTGTTCAACATCGAGACCGGGCAGCGCGAGATCGTCGGCAATTTTCCCGGCATGTCGTTCTCGCCGCGATTCTCGCCGGATGGCCAGCGTGTGATCATGAGCCTGCAGCAGGGCGGCAATTCGAACCTGTTCGTGATGGATCTGCGCTCGAAATCGACCACGCGCCTCACCGATACGCCGGCGATCGATACCTCGCCTTCCTATGCGCCCGACGGGACGCGCCTTTGTTTCGAATCCGACCGCGGCGGAAAGCCGCAGATCTATGTGATGCCGGCGGCGGGTGGACCTGCGCAACGGATATCCTTCGGGGAGGGCAGCTATTCGACCCCGGTCTGGTCGCCGCGCGGCGACTACATCGCCTTCACCAAACAGGGCGGCGGACAGTTTTCCATCGGCATCATGAAGCCCGACGGCTCAGGCGAGCGGATTCTCACCAGCGGATTCCACAATGAGGGACCGACCTTTGCGCCGAACGGCCGCGTGCTGATGTTCTTCCGCGACCCCGGCGGCAATGGCGGACCTTCGCTGTTCACCGTGGATATTTCCGGACGCAACGAACAACGGGTTCCAACCCCGGGCTTTGCGTCCGATCCGGCGTGGTCGCCCCTGCTATCCTAGGGACCGGCCAGCGGCGCAGCACGGCGCCCATGCGGGAGCCGGCAAGGCTTGCCTAGCTTGCTGATTTATCGGGCAGATTTTCGTTCCTCGGCGCGAAGAACAACGTCCCGGTAACGATGTTCCCTCAGAAAGACTTCATCTGCGAGAGGTACAACTGCGGACGGAACAGGGACGCGTACAGCCAAAATGCAGCTCGCAAGTCAGAGCGGAGAGGCCGATCAGAAAATATCGCCGTCGATTTACGCGGCGCTGATCGATTCGCTCTTTCAAAATCCCGCGCCGTTATTCGCCGGCGCCGCCCTGGTTGCCATTGCGGCGGCCATGACCGCCCTGAAGACAGAAAATAATTTACTCTGGTCATCCGTTGCGCTTCTCATGGTGACCGGCGCTGTTCGCGCGCTCGATATGCACTGGTACAAGACGCGCAAATCCGTTCTGACCGCCGATGAAGCCGCGCGTTGGGAGGTGCGCTATCAGATCGGGGCGATGGTCTATGCCGTTGCACTTGGAATATGGTGCACGACCGCCCTGCTGAGCAGCGATGATGCCGTGGCTCACATGATTTGCCTCTCTGTCACCACCGGATACGTGGCAGCGGGTGCAGGCCGCACCTATGGAAGGCCGTGGATTTTCCATGTGCAGATTGCGCTCGCCTGAGGTCCGACTGCGATCGCGCTGGCGCTCCGCGGCACGCCCTATTACATCGGAATGGCGTGCGTCTGCGCGGTGTTCTTTATGGCACTCAAGCAGATCTCGACAAATCTGCAGAGGATTTTCGTTCAGGCGCTTGTCGCGCGCGAGCGCGAGGCGGCGCTCGCCGGTCAGTTCGATACGGCTCTGAACAACATGCCGCACGGCTTGTGCATGTTCGCGGCCGACGGGCGTCTTGCGGTCATGAATCACCGATTCAGCGAGATGATGAACCTGTCGGATGATCTCGTGCATCACGGCGCCAACGCGCGCGATATCGTCGACGCCTGTGTCGGCGCCGGATCGATCTCGGTTGCGAGCGGCAGGATGATCCTCTCGGAAATCGAGAATTCGCAGGCGAGGGATATCATCACCACCGATCCCGATTTGGCCAGAGCCCGGTCGCTGTCCTGGACATTTCAGCCGATGGCCGGCGGCGGCGCCGTCGTGCTGCTTGAAGACATCACCGAACGGCGCACCGCGGAAGCCAGAATTACGCATTTGGCGCGCTACGACGAACTGACCGGGCTTCCCAACCGGGTCAATTTCCGCGACGAAATCGAGCGTCTTCTGGTGGTTCCGCACGATGCCGAGCAATTGTCGGCATTGCTGTTTGTCGACCTCGATCAATTCAAGCAGGTCAACGACACGCTCGGTCATCCGTGCGGCGACCAGCTGTTGTGCGCCGTCGCCGACAGGTTGCGCGCGATGCTGCGTCCGGAGGATTTCGTGGCGCGGTTCGGCGGCGACGAGTTCGTGGTGTTTCAGCAGAACATCAAATCCAACGAGGAGGCGGCCAGGCTCGCCCGGCGCATCGTCGACCATCTGAGCGAGCGCTATAAAATCGACAATCACCTGGTCGAGATCGGCGCCAGCGTCGGCATCGCGATGACGTCGCCGGGCGTCAGCGCCGATACGCTATTGAAGAACGCGGACATGGCGCTCTATCGTGCCAAGGCGGACGGCCGCGGAACCTTCTGCTTCTTCCGCGAAGAGATGGCGCAAACCGTCGAGGCGCGCCGCATCCTCGAACTGGACCTGCGCAAGGCGCTGGCCAATGAGGAATTCGAGCTGTTTTATCAGCCGCTCGTCAATCTGAAATCCGGCCGCATAGCGACCTGCGAAGCGCTGCTGCGATGGAATCATCCGGTGCGGGGCACGGTTTCGCCGATCGATATCATTCCGATCGCCGAGGACATGGGCCTTATCGTCGATCTTGGCCGCTGGATCCTGCGCAAGGCCTGCATGGAATGCATGAAATGGCCCGAAGGCGTCAGCGTCGCGGTCAATTTTTCGCCGCAGCAGTTCCACCAGCGTGAAGTACTGAGCGAGGTTCGTTACGCGCTCGAGGTCTCCGGGTTGCCTGCGCACCGTCTCGAAATCGAGATCACCGAATCCTCGCTGTTGCGCAACACCCAGTTGACCCACGATGTGTTGTCCCAGTTGCGCACCATCGGTGTGCGAATTTCGCTCGACGATTTCGGCACCGGCTATTCGAGCCTGAGCTATCTGCATAATTTCCCGCTGCAGAAGGTGAAGATCGACCGATCCTTCCTGGAGGGCATCGACAGCGATCGTCCGCTGACCTTGTTGCGCGGCGTGGCGCGGCTCAGTGCCGATCTCGGCATGTCGGTGGTGGTCGAAGGCATCGAGACCAACGAGCAACTGGAACTGATCAGCGCCGACGGCACGGTGACCGAGGCGCAGGGCTATCTGTTCAGCCGGCCGGTGCCGGCGGTGCGGATACGCCAGCTGCTCAACGTATCGCACGGCCGCCGCCTGCCGGACGAGCAGTTACTCGCGGTTGCATCACGATCGATCGCTTAAACTAACGTCGGGCAGCTGATTTCCTCGCTGCGCTGGATGGATCGACGTTTGAGCCGCCCCAGATTAACCCTAATGCCGCGATTCCTTTGCATCTTCATTAAGAAGCTGTTAATCCTTTTCCTGCGCGCATAGGTTGCTGAGAAGTAAGTTATTGGGAAGTAAGGGGTATCACATGAGATCCGCGGCCGAACGAACTACTGCGGCTAGTGGACGGAATTCCGACCTGTTGGATCAAGTCGATTACCGCCTGGCTGAAACGCCGGCGGAAAGGGAGGAGATTTATAACCTCCGCTACCGGGCCTATCTGCGCGAAGGTGCGATCCGGCCCTCGCCCGACCAGCGCGTGACCGATCAGTTTGAGGACGCCCCCAACGCCTGGACATTCGGCGTTTACTTTCAGGGTGAGCTTTACAGCTCAATTCGCGTGAGCGTGCTGACGTCGGAGTGGCGGATGTCCCCGTCGGTCGAACTGTTTGGCGATGTTCTCCACCCCAAGCTGGATCAGGGGCTGGTCTTCATCGATTCAACGCGTTTCGTCGCTGACCCCGACAAGGCGAGAAATTTCCCGGAGCTTCCCTATGTGACGGTCAGGCTGGGTTCGATGGCTGGCGTTCATTTCAATGCCGACTACGGATTGGCCATCGTTCGTGCGGAGCACCAGGCGTTCTATCGCCGCCTGTTTCTGCAGGAAACCTGGTGTGAGCCGCGACTGTACCCGGGACTCGTGAAGCCGGTCGGATTGATGGCTGCGCATTTACCCACGGTGCGCGAAAGGGTCTTGGCCCGTTTTCCGTTTCTGCGCTCGAGCGCCTTCGAACGGCGGATGTTGTTTGAGCGGGGCGCCCAGCGTCGTCCATCTTCGCCTGATGTGACGGTGTCCCCGTTCGAGCGCGCCTCGATCGTTCCGAATTCCTGACGAATCGGACCCGGGTTCCGTCCAAGGTGCCCATTTTGTGGACAGGTGTTGCGCGCAAGCTTCAGATAGGTCCTAAAACGCGTCATCCCGGCCGCACCCGGCCGCTTGCCTTCACCGTCGCGCCACATTTACAACCCATTAACCATCGCGGTTGCTTTTTCGCCGTTTGCTGGCATTTGATCGGGTTTGGCAACACCCCATCAAGGTTGACGGAACGTTCGCTTAACCATCGCCCTGTAGACCGGATAACAGTCGAAAAACGTGAGCGCGGAGGCTCCGGAATGAAACATCAGATGCGTATCCTCCAGGGATTGAAGCTGGCCGCGGTTCTCGCGGTGGCACTGTCGATGGGCGCCTGCGCCAACAAGAACCTCGCCGACGGCGCGATGGCAAGTGCGGCGACCCCGGGCAGCCAGCAGGATTTCGTGGTCAATGTTGGCGATCGCGTGTTCTTCGAGAGCGACCAGACCGATTTGACGCCGCAGGCGATCGCGACCCTGGAAAAGCAGGCGCGCTGGCTGCAGAGCTACAACCGCTACTCCTTCACCATTGAAGGCCACGCCGACGAGCGCGGCACCCGCGAATACAACATCGCGCTGGGCGCGCGGCGTGCCCAATCGGTTCGCACCTTCCTCGCGTCGCGCGGCATCGATCCCGGCCGGATGCGGACGATCTCTTACGGCAAGGAACGCCCGGTCGCGGTCTGCAACGACATCTCATGCTGGTCGCAGAACCGCCGTGCCGTCACCGTCTTGAACGCCAGCTCTTAAGCCATTCGGTTTTGCAAGGTTTGTCGCCGGCGCCCTCGGGCGCCGGTTTTGTTTTGTGAATTCGCAATCGATCCGGTTGGCGAGGCCGCTTGCGTGTTTCGAAAGGAATACTAGACCTTAGGCATGAAACGGGCGTATCGGACACCAGTCACATTTTTGGCGTACTCACTCTCTCAATGTGTTCCGCTTTCGATGTCACGCCGATTTCGTCGTCAGGCCAAAATGTCATTCAGATTTCATGGAATTACCTGCGCCGCGGCCATGTCCGCGATGCTGGCGCTATCGCCACAGGTCTTCGCCCAAACCGATGGTCTCGACCCGGAAATGCGGATTCAGCAGCTTGAGAATCAGTTGCGGCAACTCACCGGCCAGAATGAGGAACTGCAATATCGCAACCGGCAGCTCGAAGACCGCCTGAGGTTGCTGCAGGGCGGCGCACAGACTGCTCCCGGCAGTCAGCCCGCGCTTGTCCAGCCCAACATTGCGGCGGCCCCTCCGATGCAGCCGAATCAGCCGCTGAGGCAGCCACAGGTCCAGCCGGGGTATGACCAGCAGATTGCCGCGCCGGCGCCGATCGTGCAGGAACCACAGGGAGTGCCGCCCGGCGGCCGGCGCCGTGGCGATGCCTTCGATCCCGGCCAGAACCCGAATGCCCCGGGCGCGCCACGCGCGCTCGGCGGGGGCCAATTGCCGATTGCCACCGAAGCGCCGATCGGCGCTCCCGGCGGCCGCGGCGCCGGCGAGCCGCTCGACCTTGCAAACACCGGCCCCAGCGTCCCCGGCGGCGCCTTGCCGCCACCGCGAAGCCCCGGCGCGAGCGCCGCCCTGACCACCTTGCCGCCGTCGGCAACCCCGAGGGACGAGTTCGATCTCGGCATCGGCTATATGCAGCGCAAGGACTATGCGCTGGCCGAAGAGACGATGCGCAACTTCGCGCAGAAATATCCGAGCGATCCCTTGATCGCCGACTCGCAATACTGGCTGGGCGAGAGCTTTTTCCAGCGCCAGCAATATCGCGACGCCGCGGAAGCCTTCCTCGGCGTGACCACCAAGTTCGATAAATCGGCGAAAGCCCCGGACGCCTTACTGCGGCTCGGACAATCGCTGGCGGCCCTGAAGGAGAAGGAGGCCGCCTGCGCGGCGCTGGGCGAGGTGACGCGGAAATATCCCCGTGCCTCGAGCGGCGTCAAAGCGGCCGTGGACCGTGAGCAAAAGCGGGTTAAGTGCTAAAGCCGCATTGCTCGAGCCAATAAACGGGCTTCGACATCAGCCGGCGGCGCCATGTCAGACGACGATCATTCCCCGATCTCGGCACAGGATGCGAGACGCCTGTTTGCGGCCTGGAAGGCTGCGCCCGCGATCGTTCTCGCCGTCTCCGGCGGCCCCGATTCGATCGCGCTGATGTGGCTTGCGGCGCGCTGGCGCCGCGCTTTGGCCCGCGGTCCGCGCCTCATTGCCGTGACTGTCGATCACGGCTTGCGCGCCGAGGCCGCAGCCGAGGCGCGCGACGTCAAGCGCCTGGCGCGCAGCCTCGATCTGCCGCATCGTACGGTGCGCTGGACCGGCGCCAAACCAAGAACCGGATTGCCGGCCGCGGCGCGGGCGGCGCGTTACCGCCTGCTGGCGCAAGCGGCGCGGGCTCACGGGGCGACCCATGTCCTCACCGCGCATACCCGCGACGATCAGGCCGAGACGCTCTTGATGCGCATGCTGCGCGGCAGCGGCATCGCCGGTCTCGCGGCGATGGCGCGAGAGTCCGAGCGCGAAGGCGTAAGGCTGGCACGCCCGTTCTTGAATGTCTCGAAATCGCAGCTCATCGCGACCCTCAAGAAGGCCAAGATCGCCTTCGCTGACGATCCGACCAACCGCGACACGAGTTTCACGCGCCCGCGTCTGCGCGGGTTGATGCCGGTTCTCGCCACTGAGGGTGGCGATGTCAGAAATCTGGCGCGGCTGGCGTCGCGGCTTGCGCGGGCAAATGCCGCGGTGGAGGTTCTGGTCGATGGCGCCGAGCGCTATCTCGCGCTTGGGGGTCGCGAAGCCTCGCATCCGGAATTCGGTGCCAAGGCCTTTGACGCAAAATCTTTCGATGCAAAGACTTTCGACGCCAAGGCGTTTGCTGCCATGCCGGAGGAAATCCGGCTTCGGCTGCTGCTGCGCGCGATTGATCGGTTCGGTCATGAGGGGCCGGCTGAACTTGGCAAGGCGGAAGCCTTGTTGTCGGCATTGGACCGGGCCACCACGGAGAAGACGGCAGGGCGCCGCATCAGGCTGAAACAAACCCTTGCCGGAGCGCTGGTCAGCCTGGTCGACGGCCGGATCCGCGTCGAGCCGGCGCCACCGCGCCGCCGGCCCGCCTTGAAGCCTTAACCACCCCGGAAAACACCGGTTTTGCCGCCATTATTTGAACGGGAAATGCGCTAAGATGCGCTAAATAGTCCTGCCCGGTTCCCTTGGCAGCGACCGGACCGGCACCTAGATTGTAATGTAGCCGAGCGAGGTTTTCCCTCGTACCTGCCCAAGGACACTACCCAAGGAATAAGGCCGCGATCCGCGCGACCACGAAGGAAGTTCGATGAACGCCAATCTGCGCAATTTCGCCCTCTGGGTAATTATTGTCCTGCTCTTGTTGGCGCTGTTCACGCTCTTCCAGAATCCTGGTCAACGCGCGTCTTCGCAGGACATCTCGTTCTCGCAGCTCTTGACCGAAGTCGATCAGAATCACGTTCGCGACGTCGTGATCCAGGGACCGGAAATCCACGGCACCTTCACCAACGGCTCGAGCTTCCAGACCTATGCGCCGAACGATCCGACGCTGGTCTCGCGTCTGTATAACGGCAAGGTCTCGATCACCGCCAAGCCGCCCGGCGACAACGTGCCGTGGTTCGTGTCGCTTTTGGTCTCATGGTTGCCGTTCATCGCGCTGATCGGGGTATGGATTTTCCTGTCGCGGCAGATGCAGGGCGGCGCCGGCAAGGCGATGGGCTTTGGCAAATCGCGCGCCAAGATGCTGACGGAGGCGCACGGCCGGGTAACGTTCGAGGACGTCGCCGGCGTCGATGAGGCCAAGCAGGATCTGCAGGAGATCGTCGAATTCCTGCGCGATCCCGGCAAGTATCAGCGGCTCGGCGGACGGATTCCGCGCGGCGTATTGCTGGTCGGCCCCCCCGGCACCGGCAAGACGCTGATCGCGCGCGCGGTCGCCGGCGAAGCCAATGTGCCGTTCTTCACGATCTCGGGCTCGGACTTCGTCGAGATGTTCGTCGGCGTCGGCGCCAGCCGCGTCCGCGACATGTTCGAACAGGCCAAGAAGAACGCGCCCTGCATCATCTTCATCGACGAAATCGACGCGGTCGGCCGCCATCGCGGCGCCGGTCTCGGCGGCGGCAATGACGAACGCGAGCAGACGCTGAACCAGTTGCTGGTCGAGATGGATGGCTTCGAGGCCAATGAAGGCGTGATCCTGATCGCCGCGACCAACCGGCCGGACGTGCTCGATCCGGCGCTGCTGCGCCCCGGCAGGTTCGACCGCCAGGTGGTGGTGCCGAATCCGGATGTCGTCGGCCGCGAACAGATCCTCAAGGTTCACGTCCGCAAAGTGCCGTTGGCGCCGGATATCAACTTGAAAACCATTGCCCGCGGCACACCCGGTTTCTCCGGCGCCGACCTGATGAACCTCGTCAACGAGGCGGCGCTGACGGCGGCGCGGCGCAACAAGCGCATGGTGACGCAGTCCGAGTTCGAAGAGGCCAAGGACAAGGTCATGATGGGCGCCGAGCGCAAGTCGCTGGTGATGACCGAAGAAGAGAAGATGCTGACCGCCTATCACGAGGGCGGCCACGCCATCGTCGGCCTCAACGTGATTGCGACCGACCCGATCCACAAGGCGACGATCATTCCGCGCGGCCGTGCGCTCGGCATGGTGATGCAATTGCCCGAGCGCGACAAGCTGTCGATGTCGCTCGAGCAGATGACCTCGCGCCTTGCCATCATGATGGGCGGTCGCGTCGCCGAAGAACTGGTGTTCGGCCGCGAGAAGGTCACCTCAGGTGCTGCGTCCGATATCGAGCAGGCGACCCGGCTGGCGCGGATGATGGTGACGCGCTGGGGACTCTCCGAAGAACTCGGCACCGTGTCCTATGGCGAGAACCAGGACGAGGTATTCCTCGGGATGTCGGTATCGCGCACCCAGAATGCCTCGGAGGCGACGGTGCAGAAGATCGACAGCGAGATCAGGCGTCTGGTCGAAGAAGGCTACAACCAGGCGACCAGGATCCTGACCGAGAAGCGTGCCGACCTCGAAGCCCTGGCAAAGGGCCTGCTTGAGTTCGAGACCCTGACCGGCGACGAGATCCAGGATCTGCTCAAGGGCAAGAAGCCGAACCGCGAATCGGTGCTGGAGCCGACCACGCCGCGCACCTCGGCGGTGCCGCCGGCCGGCAAGCCGCGCCCGCGGCCCGATCCGGACGCCGGGCTGGAGCCACAGCCGCAGGCGTGAAGCTTGCCAATCTGAAATTGAAAAACGCGGCGGCAACGCCGCGTTTTTTTATGCACGGGTGTTTTGCCTCTCATTCCATGGTGATTGCGGTTGGCGTCCATCCCGGCATCATGGCATGTTTGTGTGAGCGGCGAGAGCGCGGGCCGAACCGCGCCCGTCGCGGCCGTCATTTGAGCGTGCCGAAAAAAATGAGGGAGGACGTCGATGCGTTTCGTCACGAGATTTGGCGCGCTCATTGCGCTTGCCGTGCTGACGTGGTCTGCCGCCTCGACCGCGGCCGAAATGCGCGGGGTCACGGCGAGCGAAATCAAGATCGGCCAGACCATGCCTTACAGCGGCCCGGTCTCTGCCTTCGGCGCGCTCGGCAAGGGCGAGGTCGGCTACTTCAAGATGCTCAACGAGCGCGGCGGCATCAACGGCCGCAAGGTCAACCTGATCTCGCTCGACGACGGCTATGCGCCGCCGAAGACCGTGGAGCAGACCAGGCGGCTGGTGGAGAGCGATGAAATCGCGCTGATTTTTTCCTCGATCGGCACCGCCCACAACACCGCGATATCAAAATATCTGCAGAGCAAGAACATCCCGCAATTGTTCATCGGCTCCGGCGCCTCGAAGTTCGCCGACATCGCGCAATACCCGCAGGCGACATTGGGCGTGCAGGGGCCGTTCCGTTACGAGGCGCGGCTTTACGCGCGCTATGCGCTGGCCAAAAATCCCAACGCCAAATTCGCCGTGATTTCGCAGAACGACGATTTCGGACGCGATTATCTGTTGGGGTTGAAGGACGTGCTCGGCGAAAAATACAATTCGCTTGTCACCGGCGCAACCTACGAAATCCAGGATCCGACCATCGACTCCCAGATCGTCAAGCTGAAAGCATCCGGCGCCGATGTTTTCGTGATCGCGGCGACGCCGAAATTCGCCGCGCAGTCGATCCGCAAAGCCCATGAGATCGGCTGGCGGCCGATGACGTTTCTGTCCAACGTCGCGGTCTGGGTGTCGACTGTCATGGAGCCCGCCGGGCTTGAGGCCGGAATCGACATTCTGTCCACGGCTTACGTCAAGGATCCCGACGATCCCGCCTGGAAGGACGACGCCGGCGTAAAGGGATGGCGGGAATTCATGACCAAATACGTTCCCGAGGGCGACCTGCACGACACCAACTACGTCAATTCCTACAACAGCGCGATGGCGCTGGAAGCCGTGCTGAAGGCCTGTGGCGACGATCTGTCAACCGAGAATATCCTGAAGCAGGCCTACGCGATAAAGGATCTGGAACTGCCGATGCTGCTGCCGGGCATCAAGGTCAACACCTCGCCGACCGATCACGTTCCGGTCGACCAGATGCAGTTCATGCGCTTCAACGGCAAGAGCTGGGAGCGCTTTGGGGAACTGCAGACCGGGAATTAGAGCTCGGACTGCAAATTCGCTGCGTCATTCCTGATTGGTGCGTCGGTGGGCGCGAGCGCAACATGCAGACCCTGAAATCACCGCTTGCCGATCCAGCCATGTCACCCCTCGAAAATCCCGGTCCAGGTGGCCTCAAAGCTTAAGATTTCCTCAACGCTATCAGTCCTATTGATTGAACGGGCGCGCCTTGCCAAGGCGCTCGAAAGGACTTTGCATGGCCACGTCTTTATCCGCCCCGACGATCGTTCCGGAGCGCAGTGCGATTCCCGCGTCGCTATTGAATGTGTGCTTTGTGTTTTTCGTCATCAATGTATCGTTTTTCCCGGCTGCGTTCTTCGCACATTGGTGGATTTACGATCCGAGCGGCTTGGGAATCCCGACCGATTTCGTCAACGTCTGGGCGGCAGGCCGCCTGGTGCTGGATGGCCATCCGGCTCAAGCTTATGATTGGGATATCCAGAAGCATCTTGAAGTCGCAGAGCTCGGTAAGGACTTCGTCGGCAATTTTGCCTGGCACTACCCGCCGCCGTTTCTGTTCGTCGCAGCCTTCCTGGCGCAGTTTCCCTACGCGGTCGCTTTCGTCGGCTGGGTTTCGGTCAGCCTCATGCCCTATCTCGCGGTCATGTTCGCGATCGTCGGTCGTCCGTTCGGCTTGCTGCTGGCAATGGCCATCCCGATGGTGCTCAACAATACGCTGGTTGGACAAAATGGCTTTCTCACCGCGGCATTGATCGGCGGCACGCTTTATCTGATGCCAGCGCGGCCGGTGCTCTCCGGTATCTGTCTCGGGCTACTCAGCTACAAGCCGCAATACGGAGTGCTGTTTCCGCTGGTGCTGATCGCGGCCTCGCAATGGACAGTGTTTGTCACGGCGGCAATCGTTGCGATCGCCACGGCGACGGTGTCTTGGCTCGCCTTCGGCACCGAGAGCTGGCAGGCCTTCTTTCACTGGATGCCGATGTTTTCGCAGGCCTTTCTCACAGAAGGGCGGGCTACATGGGGCAAGATGCAAAGCATCTTCGCGCTGGTGCGTTATTTCGGCGGCACAGAGCAAATGGCGTGGGTGTTCCAGTGGATCATGAGTGCGTCGGTTGCCGTGGTGCTGGCACTGATGTGGCGCAGCCGCGTCAGCTACACCTTGAAAGCCTCGGCGCTCGCCGCCGGCACGCTGCTGATCACGCCATATCTGTTCATGTACGACATGATGGTGCTGGCAATACCGGTCGCTTTCCTGGTCCGCATCGGTCTCGCGACCGGCTTTCGGCAGTATGAGCTGCCGGCGCTGGCATGCGCTCTCGTATTGATTGTGAGTTTTATTTGCTTCGTGGCGCCGGTTGGATTCGGTGCCACGCTGATCGTCGCGGCTCTGATTGCGCGCCGCGCTGGTCCCTGGTGGCGGCGCGAGCAGGCGCCATCGTTGGCGGCCGCCGCGAGCGCATAACGCCATGGCCACAAAGGTCGACGCCGATCCCTGTTTGACCGAGCGGTTTCAGGCTGTCCTCAAAGCGTCGCGATTTGCGCCATGGCTGGCCCTTGCCGCGCTATTCGTCGTCGCAGTCATTCTGAGGCATGTGCTTCCCGCGAACGCCGATGTCAGCTGGCTACTGACCGTCGCTGAACGGGTCTGGGACGGTCAGCGTCTTTATGTCGACGTCATTGAAACCAACCCGCCGATGGCGGTGCTGATCTACATCCCCGGCATTGCCATTGCTCGCGCACTCGGTTTACCCGCGGAGACGGTGACCGATGGTTTGGTCTTTATCGCGATCTTCGCTTCACTGGCAATTGTCGCGTGCATGCTGAGAAATTCCCTGGTCCTCAACGGTTCGGCGGGCTGGCCGGTCGCATTGCTGGCATTTGCGATCTTGACGGTCCTTCCGACCAAGATATTCGGGCAACGCGAACATATCGCGGTGGTGGAACTGCTGCCCGCGCTGGCGCTCTATGCCATTAGGATGAAGGGCCAGACGCCGCCGTTCCTGGCTATCCTCGCCGCAGGGGTTGGGGCGGGCCTCGCATTGTTGTTCAAGCCCCATTTTGCAATCGGCATTCTTTGCGGCCTTGCAGCCCTGGCTATTTACGCGCGGTCGTGGCGCATTCTGCTCATGCCGGAAAATTTCATAGCTGCTGCAATTGCCGTCATCTACGTTCTTTGTATCATCGTATTTTACCCTGAGTTTTTTTCTGTGATCGCGCCGTTGGTGCGGGATATTTATATTCGAGTCGGATCTTCTCCGATCGCGATGATCCAAACGCCGGCGATGCCGATCTGGGCCGCCGTTATGTTTGCAGCCCTCGTCACGAAGCGAGCCGGTCGGATCGACAGCACACATCTTTTGCTGTTGGCGACATCGTTTGGTTTCATGGTGGTTTTCTTCCTGCAGCGAAAGGGCTGGCCGTATCATTCTTACCCGATGATCGCTTTCGCGATGCTTGGCCTCGGCTACGCGCTTGCCATGTGGATACCGCTCCATCATGCGCTTGGCATATTCGCGACGGTGACGCTGGCGATTGCCTTCTTCCAATCGATTCTTTGGTTTAATTGGGCATTCGACAAGGCATTTGACGCTCGGCCACTGTGGGCGTCGATTGCGCAGCTGGGTCCGCATCCAAAAATTCTGGCGATTACCGCCGAGCCCGGGCTCGGTCATCCCCTCACGCGAGTCCTGGAGGGGACGTGGGTATCGAGGCAGCAGGGCCTGTGGGTGGCGGCGTATCTTCAAAACATGCGGAGGGATGCCCCGCTCAGCCTGCGCCAGAATGCGGCGCTGGATGCATATGCGAGGCGAGAGCGCGCAATGCTGATTGAGGACATCAAAAAGAACGAGCCCACTGTCGTTCTGGTGGATAACTTCTCGGATAATTGGAGCATCTGGCTACGGGATAATCCGGACGTGGCGGGCTTGCTTAGGGATTATCACCTGGTGGCAACTATCAACGACATTGAGATTCGAGCCAAAGCTCATTGAGCAAGAACGCCAGTGGAGCTGACCGAACTGGCAGCGCTGACGCCGCGCAGCGCCATTGCGGCAATACCGCCGCCCGAAGCCGGATTGGAAGAAACGAAAAAGGTCAGCGCCGCTTTGATCGACAGCTACAACGCACTCTTGCCCCAACTCGCCAAAGAGGCTCGCGCGCTATTCATTCCTTTGCCGGGCATGCCGGTACGGCATACGCTCGATGGCATCGATCTCAACGCGGCCGGCTATGAGGTCTGGGATAAGGCCATGTTGCAGGGGATCGAGGCTGCGCTCTGCAAATCCACCTGAGATAACCTCGATTTGTATTGTCAGACCGCCTGAATAGTTGTTCAGTTCTTCAAAGCGATGTGTGAGAAATTCGCTCAAGACACTGAAAACGCGCGCGCCGGGCCGACCGAATCGGTCCATCGAACGGGGCGCCGGGATGAGAACGCGCCATGGTCTATCGGCGAACCAATCAGGTGGTGAAGCGGCTGGCGGCGCGGCGCAGCGCCATCTTGGCGGCGGCACGCGATGCCGCCGCGGAGGGCGGCATGGCGGCGGTGCAGATCGCGCCGGTTGCGATCCGCGCCAATGTCGCCGCCGGCACCGTCTATCGCTATTTCCCCTCCAAGGCGGACCTGATTTCCGAATTGATCGCAGACGTCTCGCGCGATGAGCTGGCCGCGATCCGCCGCGCGGCGGATGCGGCGCCCGGGCCGTCTTCGGCGCTGGCGGCGGCCGTCACCACGGTCGCCGTGCACGTATTGTCGCAGCGCAAGCTCGCCTGGGGCATCCTGGCCGAGCCGGTCGATGTCGACGTCACCGCCTCGCGGCTGGCGAGCCGCCGCGAGATCGCCGGCGAGATCGCAGCCAGGATCGAGGCTGCGGTCCGCGCCGGACATCTGCCCGCGCAGGACACCGCGCTGGCGGCGTCCG
>Ga0207657_10001390_pt1 | contig 25814 bp, 21 predicted proteins | sample KBSC33metaG_FD_184316 | JGI IMG/M metagenome (GOLD analysis project Ga0207657, IMG submission 184316) | Corn rhizosphere microbial communities from Kellogg Biological Station, Michigan, USA - KBS C3-3 metaG (SPAdes) (version 2) | ecosystem: Host-associated > Plants > Roots > Rhizosphere > Soil ... | reverse complement strand
GTGATCTCCAGCCCGCGCGAGGCGGAGCTCGCGCGCAGCCTCGGCGGCCGTGACTTCCTGGTGGTGACGCCCGGCGTACGCCCCGACTGGTCGGCGAAGAACGATCAGGCCCGCGCGGCCACGCCGCTTGACGCGCTGAAGGCCGGCGCCTCGCATATTGTCTGCGGCCGCCCGATCACCGCGGCCAACAACCCGCAGGCCGCCGCCTTGCGCGTGGCTGCGGAAATGGCGCAGGCGAGCTGACTTCCTTTCCCATGAATGGGAAAGGAAGATCAGAAGTCGACGGCGATGCCCTTGCGTTCCCAGTCGCCGAACCGGGTGGGCTCCGGGCCTTTCGGGCCGCCCTGTTCCGGCGCCCTGGCGGAGGCTTCCGCTGCCTCGCGGCGAGCCTGAGCCTCTTCCAGCGCCCGGCGCGCCGCCGGCGTCAGCGGCTTGTCGGTTGCGGCGTTCGCGGGAAGGTCATCCATCCACGCAATCTAGGCTTCAGCCTCCCAGGCTCCAAGCGTTGCCAGATTCCGAGAACCCTGGTTTCTTGGGCGCAGCGCTTAACCTCGGGGGAGGTATCCGAAATGAATCGACTGTCTCTGGCGTTCTTCAGCACGGGCGCCGTCTTCGTGCTCTGCGGCATGATCTGGGGGATGGTGATGGGCTCCACCCAGAACTTCACCATGGCTCCGGCCCACGCCCACCTCAACCTCGTCGGCTGGGCCAGCTTGGCGCTGATGGGGACCTTCTACCAGCTGTCCGGCCGCGGCGGCCGGCTGGGCTGGGCGAACTACATCCTGTCCACCGGCGGCGTCCTGGTCATGGTGCCGTTCCTGGCCCTGCTGCTCAGCGGCAAGCCGCAGTACGAGGGCGGGGTGATCGCGGGCTCGGTGCTGGCCGCGCTCGGCATGGCGACCTTCGTCTTCGTGGTGCTGACAAGCTGGCGCGACGCCAAGCCCGCCTGACAGCCAGACCTGCTGACTGCCAGACCTGCTGACGGGGGCTTGCGTCGGCGGCCTGATGAGGGCACGCCGCGCCGCGTGACTGACATCCCCCCTACCGACGCCGCCGGCCTGCCGGCCCGCGCCGCCGCCCTCGATCTTCTGACCACGGCCCTGAGCGGCCGCGCCGGCATGGACGAGGGCCTGAGCCACCCCGCGCTGGCCACCCTCGAGGGCCGCGACCGGGCGTTCGCCCGCGCGCTCGTGATGGCGACCCTGCGCCACCTCGGGCCCATCGACGCGGCCTTGCAGTCGAAGGTTCGAAAGCCGCCGCCGGACAAGGTGGTGCAGGTGTTGCGCCTGGGCGTCGCCCAGGCGTTCCTGCTGAAGACGCCGGCCCATGCCGCGGTCGCGACCTCCGTGGATCTGGTGGCCCAGGACCGCGGGCTGCAGATGTTCAAGGGCCTGGTGAACGCGGTGCTGCGCGGCCTGATGCGCGAACCGCCGCCGCTGGACGATCCGGACTTGCTTGCGCCCAGCTGGCTCTACGCCCGCTGGCGCGCCGCCTTCGGCTCGGACGAGGCGCGAGCCATGGCCGAGGTCGTCGCGCGGGAACCGGCCACCGATCTCTCGTTCAAGGACGCCGCACGCGCGGAAGCCCGCGCCGCCGAGTTGGAAGGCGAGGTCCTGCCCGGCGGGACCCTGCGCACGGCCCGGCGCGGCGACCTTGCCGCCTGGCCCGGGTTCGCGGAGGGCGAGTGGTGGGTGCAGGACGCCTCGGCCGCCATCCCGGCGCGCCTCCTGGGCGTCCAGCCGGGCGAGACCGCAGCCGATCTCTGCGCTGCGCCGGGCGGCAAGACGTTGCAGCTCGCGGCCGCCGGCGCGCAGGTCACCGCAGTCGATCGTTCCGCCCCGCGCCTGAAGCGCGTCACCGAGAACCTCGCCCGGACCGGCCTCTCCGCCGAAACCATCGCCGCCGACGCCGCGACGTGGCCGGACAAACGGGCCTTCGACGCCGTCCTGCTGGACGCGCCGTGCTCGGCCACCGGCACGTTCCGGCGGCATCCCGATGTGCTATGGGCCGCCAAGCCCAGCGACATCGCCGGCCTCGCCGCGGTGCAGTCGAAGCTCCTCGACGCCGCGGCGCGGCGCACGAGGCCGAGCGGCCGGCTGGTCTATTGCGTCTGCTCGCTGGAGCCCGAGGAGGGCGAGGGCCAGGTCGCGGCCTTCCTCGGCCGCACGCCGGGGGTCACGCTCGATCCGATCTCGCTCGGCGAAGGCGGCGCGCCCGCGCCCAGCGTGCGCCCGGACGGGACGCTGCGCATCCTGCCGCACCACACGGCCGGCGGAACCGACGGCTTCTACGTGGCGCGCTTTCGCAAGGCCTGAGGGCCCGCCGCCTCTGGCCCGCGCCGCCGCATCACGGTATGCGGGACCCATGGCCGAGCGAACGCCCCTCATCGCCCCTTCCATCCTGGCGGCGGACTTCGCGCGCCTGGGCGAGGAGGCCCGCGCGGTGGAGGCGGCCGGCGCCGACTGGCTGCACGTCGACGTCATGGACGGCCACTTCGTGCCCAACATCACCATCGGGCCGGACGTGGTGAAGGCGCTTCGGCCGCACGTGAAGATCCCGATGGACGTCCATCTGATGATCTCGCCGGCGGACCCCTATCTGGAGGCGTTCCGGGCGGCGGGGGCCGACATCCTCAGCGTCCACCCCGAGGCCGGGCCGCACCTCAACCGCACGCTGAAGCGCATCCGCGAGCTCGGGGCCAAGGCCGGTGTGGTGTTCAACCCCTCGACCGACCCCAGCGTCATCCAGTGGATGATGGAGGACGTGGACCTGATCCTCGTCATGTCGATCAACCCCGGCTTCGGCGGCCAAAGCTTCATGACCTCCCAGCTTCGCAAGATCGAAGCCCTGCGCGCGATGATCGACGCGACGGGCCGCGACATTCCCCTGGAGGTCGATGGCGGGGTGACGCCGCAGACCGCGCCCCAGTGCGTGGCGGCTGGCGCCACGGCGCTCGTGGCCGGCACGGCGGTCTTCAAGGGCGGCCCCGCGGCCTACGCCGCCAACATCGCCGCCTTGCGCGGCGGGTGAGCGGCGGTCGGAGCCGATGCCGGCCTCGGTGCTCGAGCGCATACCGCTAGCCTATCGGCCCTACGCCGCCGCCGTGGCGGTCCGCCGCCGGATCGCCCTGGAGTGGGCCGCCTCACCGCTGCACCACCTCCTGCTCGCGGGCCCGCGCCCGGACGGCCTCGGTGTGGCGCCCAGGGATCTGCGGCCGGCGGACCCCGAAGCCGGCCGCCGGCTCCTGGCGGGCGCCTTCGTGCTCGAAGGCCAGACCCTGAACGCCGGCGTGCGTGGCGACCCCTGGGATCGCCCAAGCCCCAGCCGCGCTTTCGCCGAAGCCCTGCACGGCTTCGGTTGGCTCAAGGACCTGACCGCGCACGGTGACGCCGGCGGCTGGGAGGGCCTTCGTCTGACGCTGGCCTGGCGTCGGCTGTTCGGCCGCTGGAACGCCTTCGCCTGGGACCCTCACGTCCTGGAGCGCCGGGTGTTCAACCTCGCCTGCCAGTTGCGCGACATCTCTGCCCCCGCGTCCGACGCCGAAGCCGACCAGGTCGCAACCGACCTGGCTCGCCAGGCGCGCTTCCTGCTCGTGGTCCGGGACGGGCCGGTCAGGGCCGCAGAGCACGCCGCCGCCGCGGCGGTGGCCGGGGCTGCGCTCGGAGGACGGGCGGGCGCGCAGCTGCTCGACAGGGCGCTGGTCCGGCTGCGCCACGTCCTGCCCAGGAGCGTGACGCAGGACGGCGGCCACGCGACGCGCAGTCCGCAGGCGGCGCTGGAGCTGCTGTTCGATCTCTCCACCCTCGACGACGCCCTGGCGCAGCGCCGCATTGCGAGCCCCGACGCCCTGATGCGCGCCGTCGACCGCCTGGCCGGCGCGGTGCGGTTCTTCACCCTGGCGGACGGGCGGTTGGCGGCGTTCCAGGGCGGGGCCGCCCTGCCCGGCGGCTATGTCGCCGCTGCACGCGCCCAGGATGAGCTCGGCGAGCGCGCGACGCCGGTCGCCCGCAACGGCTACCACCGGCTGGAAGCGCGCTCCCTGCAGATCGTGGCCGATGCCGAGGCGCCGGCCTCGGGGCCTTGGAGCGTCGCCGCCTGCGCCCAGCCGCTCGCCGTCGAGATCCTCGCGGGCGGGCGGCGGCTGATCGTGGGGTCGGGCTGGTCGCCGCAGGTGGGCGGGCCGCAGGCGCTTCGTCTGGTCGACGCGGCCTCCACCGCCTCGGTCGCGGAGGCCTCCTGCGGCGCGCCTCTGGGCGGGTTCGCTGGCCAGGTGCTCGGCCCGTGGCTGACCGGCGCCTATGCGGTGTCGGACGTCCGTCGCCACGAAGCGCCGGGCGCGCTCTGGCTGGAGCTGGCGCACGACGGTTGGGCGGAGCGCTTCGGCCTGCGCCATGAGCGCCGGCTGTATCTCGACATCGAGGCCGATGAACTGCGTGGGGAGGACCGGCTGGTTCCGCTGGCCGCCCGGGGCGGCGCCGAGGGCCGTCGTTTTGTCCCCTTCGTGGTCCGTTTCCACCTGCATCCGCAGGTCAGCGCCCTGATCGCACGCGACCGCAAGAGCGTGCTGCTCAAGGCGGAGGGCGAGGACGCCGGCTGGTGGCTGCGTAACGACGCCCTCGACGTGGCGCTGGAACCCTCGGTCTACAGCCAGGACGGCGTGACCCGGCACGGCCAGCAGATCGTGCTGCGCGGCCAGGCGCGGCTGGATTCCGGCGCCAAGGTGCGCTGGAAGCTGTCTGCGGCCGCAGAGCGCGTTGACGAGGCCCCGGCCGCGCCTTAAGCCGCGCCCATCCTTGCGTGACTGGCGATATAGGTGGGCGACCACCGGGGAGCGCGATGGACCATAGACGCCGCTCGCCTGGGCATTTTCCCGCTTCAAGCCAGGAGAACGCCGTGCCTGCCGCCCCAGACTTTCCCCCCGCTCCCGACCGCGCCCAGGTCAAGCGCGCCCTGATCTCGGTTTCCGACAAGACCGGCCTCGTGGACGCCGCCAGGCTGCTGGCCAGCCTGGGCGTGGAGCTGGTCTCCACCGGCGGCACACGCAAGGCGATCGCCGACGCCGGCCTGCCGGTGAAGGACATCTCCGACCTCACGGGCTTTCCCGAGATGATGGATGGGCGGGTGAAGACCCTGCATCCGATCGTCCATGGCGGCCTCTTGGGCGTCCGCGACGCCGCCGATCACGCGAGGGCGATGGCCGAGCATGGCATTGGCGGCATCGACCTCGTCTACGTCAACCTCTACCCGTTCGAGGCAACCGTCGCGGGCGGCGCGGACTACGCCACGGCGGTGGAGAACATCGACATCGGCGGGCCGGCGATGATCCGCTCGGCGGCTAAGAACCACGGCTATGTCGCCGTCTGCACCGAGATCGCCGACCTGCAGGAGGTGCTGGCCGAGCTGCAGGCGGACGGGACCACCAGCTTGCAGCTGCGCAAGCGGCTCGCGGCGCGCGCCTACGCTCGCACGGCGGCCTATGACGCGGCGATCAGCGGCTGGTTCGCCGAAGCGCTCGGCGAGCCCTGGCCGAAGCGGCGCGCCTTCGCCGGCGAGCTGGTGCAGACGATGCGCTATGGCGAGAACCCGCACCAGGAGGCGGCCTTCTACCGCTTCGGCGCCCCGCGCATCGGGGTCGCCACGGCCCGCCAGCTCCAGGGCAAGGAACTCAGCTACAACAACATCAACGACACCGACGCAGCCTTCGAGCTGATCGCCGAGTTCGACCCGGCGGCCGGCCCCGCCTGCGCGATCATCAAGCACGCCAATCCCTGCGGCTTGGCCACAGGCAAGACCATGGTCGAGGCCTACCAGCGGGCGCTGGCCTGCGATCCCGTGAGCGCCTTCGGCGGCATCATCGCCCTGAACGGCCGGCTTGACGCCGCCACCGCCACCGAGATCCTCAAGCTGCTCACCGAGGTGGTCATCGCGCCGGACGCCGACGATGACGCGGTCGCCCTGTTCGCAAAAAAGAAGAATGTCCGTCTACTGACGACCGGCGGCCTGCCGGATCCGCTGGCGGCCGGCCTGACTTTCAAGTCGGTGGCTGGCGGGTTCCTGGTCCAGGGCCGCGACGACGCGCGCCTGACCCCGTCCGACCTCAAGGTCGTGACCCGGCGCGCGCCTAGCGACGAGGAGGTGCGCGACATGCTGTTCGCCTTCACCATCGCCAAGCACGTGAAATCGAACGCCATCGTCTACGCCCGCGACGGCCAAACCCTGGGCGTCGGCGCAGGCCAGATGAACCGCAAGGACTCCGCCCGCATCGCCGCCCTCCGCGCCGAGGATTTCGGCCTGGACCTGCGGGGCTCGGCCTGCGCGTCGGAAGCGTTCTTCCCGTTCCCCGACGGTCTCCTCCAGGCCGCCGACGCCGGCTGCACGGCGGTGATCCAGCCCGGCGGCTCGATCGGCGACAAGGCGGTGATCGAGGCCGCCGACGAGCGCGGCCTCGCCATGGTCTTCACCGGCGTGCGGGTCTTCCGGCACTGAGCCGGAGCTTCACCGCTTGCGCTTCGGCCCCTCCGCTGCGAGTTCGCGCAGGGCGGCGTTGGCGATCGTGAGCTTGGCGAAGGTCCAGGGGCCGCCCGAGGCCTCGATGTCGTCGATGGTGCGCCGGGCGGCGCCGACCTTTTCCCGATGCAGGGCCGCCCAGGAGTTCGCCGCGTCCTTGGCCGCGTCGGCATCCTCCCCGGCCTGCGCGCCGCCAGTGAAGGCCATCACCGACCGGGCGAGCTCGGCCTGCTGGGTCAGCAGGTCTTCGATCAGCCGGCGCAGGGCCGTGCGTTCGAAGTTGTCGCCCACCGAATAGGCGCTGGCCGCCTGGCGCACCCGGTCGAAGCCGAAGGCCGCGCCGATCGCGTGATAGAGCCGCGCCACAGGCGCTAGCGGCCAAGTCGACGCCTCGGCGATATCCACCAGGTCGCCGGCGGTGGTCAGCGGCTGGAGGATGGCCACCGCGCGAGCCTTCTCCTCCGGCGCGCCGGCGGCGATCAGGTCGCGCACGCGGGCCTCCACCGAGCCCTGTTCGATCGGCGACAGGACGCCCGGCAGCAGGCGGCGAAGCATCTTGAAGTCGGCGCCGTAGCGCGAGACCAGGCTGTCGACCTCCAACCGCTCGCGCGCCGCGCGCCGCGCGAGCCAGAAGGTGGCGCCGCGAAGCGCCGCGCTGATCCGCCGGAACAGCACCATCTGGGCGGCCGCCGGGATCTTGCCGTCCAGCGCCTCGACGGAATCCCACAGCGGCGGGATCTCCAGAACGGCCTTGGCCGCCTCATAGCCGGCGGTGAAAGCCTGGGCGTCGGCGCCTGCGGCCGGCATCAGCCGGGAGGGGAAGCTCGGGCCGCAGCGGTTGATCATGTCGTTGGCGACGACGGTGGCTATGATGTCGCGGCGCAGGCGGTGGCGCCGCATCTGCGGTTCCCACTTGCGCAGCGGCTTGGGGAAATAGTCGACGAGCAGGCGTTCGAAAAACGGGTCGTCGGCCGCGTCGCTGGCCACGATCTCCCGCTTCAGCTCGAGCTTGCCGTAGGCCAGCAGGACCGCGTTCTCCGGCCGCGTCAGGCCCTTGCCGGCCTGCGCGCGTTCGGCGATCGCCGCGGCGTCGGGCAGGCCTTCGACGACCCGGTCCAGACGTCCCTTGTGTTCGAGGTCGGCCATGAATTGCGCGTGCGGCAGGAGCTCGCCGACCGCGTCCATGTCCATCAGCGAAAGCGCAAGGGTCTGGCCGTAGTTGTGGGCCAGCACGTGGCGGGCGACGTCCTCGGTCATCGACTGCAGCAGGCTGTCGCGCCGCTTGCGGGTGAGTTCGTCCGTACGCTCGAGCATGCCGGTGAGGATCTTGATATTCACCTCGTGGTCGGAGGTGTCGACGCCCGCGGAGTTGTCGATGGCGTCAGTGTCGATCCGCCCGCCGGCGCTGGCGTACTCGATCCGCCCAGCCTGGGTGAAGCCGAGGTTGGCGCCCTCGCCCACCACCTTCACGCGCAGCTCGGAGCCGTTGATCCGCACGCCGTCGTTGGCCTTGTCGCCGACGTCGATGTTGGCCTCCGACTTCGCCTTCACATAGGTGCCGATCCCGCCGAGGTAGAGCAACTCGGCCGGCGCCTTGAGGATCGCGTGGATCAGGTCGGCGGGCGGCAGGCTGTCGGCCTCGACCTGCAGCATGGCCTTCACCTGCGCCGTGAGCGGGACCGACTTCAGCGTGCGGGCGAAGACGCCGCCGCCTTTGGAGATCACCTTGCGGTCGTAGTCGTCCCAGGAGGACCGCGGCAGGGCGAACATCCGGGCGCGCTCGGCCCAGGAAGCCGCAGGGTCCGGATCGGGATCGAGGAAGATGTGCCGGTGGTCGAAGGCGGCCAGCAGCTTCGTCTGCTTCGACAGCAGCATGCCGTTGCCGAACACGTCGCCCGACATGTCGCCACAGCCCACCACGGTGAACGGCTCGGCCTGGATGTCCTTGCCGAGCTCGCGGAAATGGCGCTTCACCGCCTCCCAGGCGCCGCGCGCGGTTATGCCCATGGCCTTGTGGTCGTAGCCCGCCGACCCGCCCGAAGCGAAGGCGTCGCCCAGCCAGAAGCCGTAGGCCTCGGCCACGCCGTTGGCGATGTCGGAGAAGGTCGCCGTGCCCTTGTCGGCCGCGACCACCAGATAGGGGTCGTCGCCGTCGAAGGCGATCACGTCCTTGGGCGGGATGACCTTGCCGTCAGGCGCGAGGTTGTCGGTGATGTCCAACAGGCCATAGAGGAAGGTCTTGTAGGCGCTGATCCCTTCGGCGCGGATGGCGTCGGGCGAGCCGCCCTTCGGCAGTTGTTTGGGGTAGAAGCCGCCCTTCGAGCCGACCGGCACGATCACCGCGTTCTTTACCTGCTGGGCTTTCACCAGCCCGAGCACTTCGGTTCGGAAATCGTCGCGCCGGTCGCTCCAGCGCAGGCCGCCGCGGGCGACGGGGCCGAAGCGCAGATGAACGCCCTCGACGTTGACGCCCCAGACGAATATCTCGCGATAGGGCCTCGGCGCGGGCAGGTCGGCCAGATCGCCGCTCGCCACCTTGAACGAGATGTAGGCCTTGGGCGCCCCGTCCTCGCCCGGCTGATAGAAGTTGGTCCGCTGGGTGGCCGCGACCAGCAGGGCCAGGCGGCGCAGCACCCGATCATGGTCGAGGCTCTCGACCCCCTGTAAGGCCTCCACGACCCGGGCCATTACCGCATCGGCGTCAGCCCGGCGGCGGTCCAGGCTGGCCCGAGAGGCCGGATCGAACTTCGTCTTGAATAGCTCGAGGATCAGGCGCGCCACCTGCGGATGGGCGGACAGCGCCTCCTCCTGCACCCGCTGGCTGGGATCGAGTCCCGACTGCTGGCGATGGCGGGCGAGCGCCCGGATCAGGGCCGCGTCGCGCCAGGGAATCGCCAGCTCCATGACCAGGCGGTTGAAGCCGTCGTTCTCGGTGCGCCCGGTCCAGACCGCGACGACCGTGTCCTCGAAGGCGTCCTTCAGTTGGGCGAACACCAGCTCCGCGCCCAGAGGATCCTCGATCTCGAAGTCATGCACCCAGATCACCGGGCCGCCGGCGGGCGAGACGGGGAAGCCCGCCTCGGCGATGGCGTTGAGGCCCATGTTGTCGAGGATCGGCAGGACGTCGGACAGCGGCGCCGGCGCCTCGGCGCGATAGAACTTGAACCGGAACTGCAGCTCGTTGTCCTCGGCGCAGCGATAGGCCCGCACGCAGACAGAGGGGCCTTCCGCCATCCCCTCGATCACCGCCAGGTCGGCCAGCGCCTCCTCCGGGTCGAACCGGTCACGGTAGCCGGCAGGGAAGGCGTCGGCGTAGCGGGTCAGGGTTGCGGCGACCTCCGGCGGCGCGCGGCCGGAGGCGCGGACGTCGGCTTCGAAGCGGTCTTCCCAGGTCCGCGCCGCGTCGGTGATGGCGCCTTCCAGGACCTTCAGGTCCGGCTGGTCGTGCGCGCCGGGAGTGAAGCCGATGATGTAGTGCACCCGCGCCAGCGGCGCGTCGGAGAAGCTGGGATAGGACGCCGAGACCCGCCCGCGATAGGCCTGCGCGAGGATCTGGCCGGCCCGCGCGGCGAGCTCGGAGTTATAGTGGTCGCGGGGCAGGAACAGCAGCAGGGACGCAAACCGGTCGAAGGGGTCGCGGCGCTCGAACAGCCGGACCCGCGGCCGGTCGTAGAGATGCAGGATGCCCAGCGCCTCGACCAAGAGGTCGTCCTCGGTCATCTGGAAGAGTTCGTCGCGCGGGTGGTTCTCGACGATGTTCTTCAGGCGCTTTTCGTTGTGGCTGCCGGGCGCCATGGCTGCGCGGCGCACGACGTTCGAAACCTTCTCGCGGATCAGCGGCACCGCCGTCGCCGGCTGGTCGTAGGCTTCGGCGGTGAACAGGCCGACGAAGCGGACCTCCCCGACCGGCCTGTCGGCGGCGTCGTACCGCTTGACCCCGACGTAATCCATGTAGGCGCGGCGATGGACGCGGCTGCGCACGTTCGACTTCGCCACAGTCAGCGCCGGGTCGGTGAGCAGCCGGTCCTTGACCTTGCCCAGCAGGATCGCCGGCTCGTTGGCGCGCCGCAGCACCGTGCGCGCCGGATCGCGCAGCACCCCCAGGCCGTCCTTGGCCTGGTAGAGCGGCTCTTCCGGCGCATAGTCGCCGCTCTTCAGCCGGGGATATTCGTAGACCCGCGCGCCGAGGAAGACGAACTGCGAAGCCTCGAGCCACTCCAGGAACGCGACCTCCTCCGGCCGGGCGCGCGCCGTATGGCTCTTGAGTTCCGCCAGGGTCGCGGCCATCAGGGCCTGCATCTGCGGGAAGTCGTCGACCGCCGCACGGACATCCTTCAGCGTCTCGGTGACGCCGCGCACCAGGGCCGCCTCGCGGTCGCCGCCCACCCGCTCGAGGAACACCTCGATCATCGACTCGCGCCGTGCGGAGCCGGTGGCGCCGCGCAGGCCGGCTCGGTCGCGCTGGACCTTGACGATGGGGTGGAACAGCGCGCGGACCGAAAGTCCCTGCTCGGCGATTTCGCTCATAATCGAGTCGACCAGGAACGGCGCGTCGTCCTGCACGATCTCGAGCCTATCGAGGGCGTCGGCCTTGATCGCCGGCGCGATGCGGATCGTGGGGCCTCGGCCGCGCCGCCGCTCGCCGAAACGCCAGAAGTCCGCGAGGTTGGCGCCCAGGTCGGCGGTGGAGAGTTCAGGAAGCTCGTCCGGCGCGGCGTCGGCGGCCGCCTGCAGCGCAAAGGCGCGCGCGTCGGCGATGGCGGGATCGTCCTTGAGGGCGGCGAGGACGGCCTTGGGAAGCGTCGAGGAACTGGGCCCGCGGCTCATCGGGCGCCTCGGGCGCGCAGGCCGTTCTGGAGCCGCCGGGTTCCGGACACGAGGACGGCGCCGGAGGAGAGTGTCCGGCGCCGTTTGGTTCCGCCGTGGGGGGGCGGCGAAACGCTCTCTGCTCGCTGCGTCCGCATGCTTGGGGGGGTGCGGAGGCAGCCGCCGAACCCTACGGGCCCGGGGCCAACCTTAGATAGGGACCGAAAACGCAATGTGAAGTCCTTCGGTGGAGGGGCGGCTCAGGATCGATTGGCGGGCTGGCGGCCGGCCCGCGCGGCGGCTCCCTTTGCGGGTGGCGGCTCGGCGTCGTCGGGGGGCTCGTTCGGCATCTTGTTCTTCAGCTGCTGCGGGTCGCCGTCCGCGGAGAGGATCACCGCGATCCAGCGGCTGCCGTCGAACTGCGCCAGGACGACCATCGCCATGACCGTCAGCGGAGTCGACAGGAAGGCGCCCGTCACGCCCCAGATGGCGCTCCAGAACGCCAGCGACAGCAGCACGATCACCGGGTCGATGTTGAGGCTACGCCCCTGCATCCGCGGATAGACGACGTTGCCGATCACGATCCCGACCGCCTGCAGGACGATGAACAGGATGATCGCCTGGCCATAGCCGGGAAACTGGACCAGCGCGAAGAGCGGCGGGGCGACGCCCGCGAACACCCCGCCGGCCACCGGGATGTAGACCGCCAGGAAGATCAGGAAGGCCCAGAACAGGGCGTCATGCAGGCCGACCGCCGCCATGGCGATCCACGAAAGCCCCGCCACCATCAGGCCGGTCACCGTCTGGACGAACAGATAGCGCTCGACGCCGTCGCGGATGCGCAGGAAGGCGACCACCGCCTCCTGCCGTTCCTCGCGCACCGGGAAGAGGCCGATGGCCTTGCGCTCCCAACCCTTCCGCGAGGCCAGGATGAAGGCGAGATAGACGAGCACGAAGAGGGCGGTGGACGCGAAGTCCTGCACCGCGCGGGCGATCATGCCCAGGTACTTGCTGACGTCCAACCCCTTGATGATGCTGAGCACGGTCGGCGGGCTGTCGACATGGGCAAGGCCCGCGACCTGGGCGATGACGGCGTCGAGCCGGGGTCCGTAGGCGACGAGTTGGGTGGCGAAACCGGCCCCGTTCTCGGCGACGAAGAAGGCGGTGCCGCCGAACAGGCCGATGGCGATGACGATGGCCAGCGGCATGGCGACGCGCTTGGAAATGTGCGGCAGGCGGTGCTGCAGCACGCGCGCGAAGCCGTCGATCATCACCGCCAGGAACATGGCCAGCGCCAGCGGCGTCAGGATTCCGGCCAGGGCGTAGAGCGTGGCGCCGCCGGCGATCACGGCCAGGATGACCAGCGAATTCCGGGCGACGGGAGATTCGTAGACGGGCATTGCGCTCTTTCGCCGGACAGCGGGCGCGGCCGCCATCGAACCTGCCGATCCCTAATCCCGTTCTGGCGATAATTGGAGAGACTTTGCCGAAAATCGCCGTCGAGGGGTGGTTCTACAGCCGCGTGGCGTGGCTTTTGGGCTAGGTTCGGCTCCACAACCGAAATTTCAGGAGCCTCCAATGTCCGACGACGGCGTGATGATCGGGTACTCGGACCACCCCGAATCCTTGCGGCTCGATCGGGCCAATCGCCACGGCCTGGTGGCCGGCGCCACCGGGACCGGCAAGACGGTGACCTTGCAGGTGCTGGCGCAGGGGTTCTCGGACGCCGGCGTTCCGGTCTTCGCGGCGGACGTGAAAGGCGACCTCTGCGGCGTCGCGGTGGCCGGCCAGCCCAACGACAAGCTGCTGGCGCGGGCGCAGGCGATGAGCCTCACGCTGCATCCGGCCGCCGCGCCGGTGATCTTCTGGGACCTGTTCGGCCAGGCTGGCCATCCGGTGCGCGCCACCGTTTCGGAGATGGGCCCCCTGCTGATCTCGCGGATGCTGGAGCTCAACGACGTGCAGGAGGGCGTGCTGAGCGTTGTTTTCCGCGCCGCCGACGAAGCCGGCCTGCTGCTGCTCGACATGAAGGACCTGCAGGCGGCCCTGACCTACGCCTCCGACCATGCGGCCGAGCTCGGCGCCAAGTACGGCAACGTGTCCGCCGCGACGGTCGCCACCATCCAGCGCAAGCTGCTGCAGCTCGAGGACCAGGGCGGCGCCCACCTGTTCGGCGAGCCGGCGCTGGCGCTCTCCGACCTCATGCGCACCGACGCCATGGGCCGGGGCTACGTCAGCGTGCTGGCGGCCGACCGGCTGATCGCTTCGCCGCGGCTCTATGCGACGTTCCTGCTTTGGCTGATGAGCGAACTGTTCGAGGAGTTGCCGGAGGTGGGCGACCCGGAGAAGCCCAAGCTGGTGTTCTTCTTCGACGAGGCGCACCTGCTGTTCCGCGATGCGCCCAAGGCCTTGCTGGAAAAGGTCGAGCAGGTGGTTCGGCTGATCCGCTCGAAGGGCGTCGGCGTCTACTTCGTTACCCAGAATCCGGCCGACATCCCGGAGACCGTGCTGGGCCAGCTCGGCAATCGGATCGAGCACGCGCTTCGGGCCTACACGCCCGTGGAGCAGCGCGGCCTGCGCGCGGCGGCCGACAGCTTTCGGCCGAATCCCAAGTTCAACACCGCCGAGGCCATCCAGAACCTGGGTGTCGGCGAGGCGCTGGTTTCCGTGCTCGACGACAAGGGCGCGCCGACCATGGTCCAGAAGACCATGATCCGGCCGCCGAACTCCCGCATCGGGCCGCTCTCCCCCGACGAGCGCGCGGCCGTTATGGCGCAGAGCCCGATCCGCGGGGTCTACGACCAGCCGCAGGACCGCGCCTCGGCCTATGAGGCGCTGCAGGCCCGTGCGACGGCGGCGGCCGCGCCTGCCGCCGCGGCCCCGCCCGCCCCGCCTCAGGCGCCGGCCGCGCGCCGGTCCAACCGCCAGGGCCTGGTCGAGGCCTTCGCCACCTCGATGATCCGGACGGTCGGAACGCAGATCGGCCGCGAACTGATGCGCGGCATGATGGGTAGCCTGCGGCGGCGCTGACGAACCCTAGCGTCCCGATTCCGAAGGTCGCCTGCGCTTGTGGCGGGCTGGAGCGAACTTCGGAATCGATAATGACACTAGGTAAGTGTGTGTTTTCTAGTGTGCTTTTTGGCTTTGAAGTTCGCTGCGGCGCACGACCCTGAATGAGGCGAACTTCAAAACCCGCACACTAGCGGGGCGCCATCCGGATCGCGCCGTCGAGGCGGACGTCCTCGCCGTTGAAGTAGCTGTTGGTGATCATCGTCAGGGCGAGCTGGGCGTATTCCTCGGCGTTGCCGAGGCGCTTGGGGAACGGCACCGAGGCGGCCAGGGCGGCCTTCACCGGCTCCGGCGCGAACTGCATCAAGGGCGTGTTGAAGATGCCGGGCAGGATGGTGTTCACCCGGATGCCGTCGCCGGCCAGGTCGCGGGCGATCGGCAGGGTCATGCCCACGACGCCGCCCTTCGACGCCGAATAGGCCGCCTGGCCCATCTGGCCGTCCTCGGCCGCGACCGAGGCGGTGTTGACGATGGCGCCGCGCTCGCCGTCCTCCATGGGCTCCAGGTCGAGCATGCCCTTCGCCGACTTGGCGATGCAGCGGAAGGTGCCGACGAGGTTGATCTGGATGATCAGGTTGAAGCTATCGAGCGGGAAGTGCTTGGTCGCTCCGGTCTGCTTGTCGCGGCTGGCGGTCTTGATGGCGTTGCCGGTGCCGGCGCAGTTGACCAGGATCCGCTCCTGGCCATGGGCGGCGCGGGCCTTCGCGAACGCCGCGTCGACCTCTTCCTCGGACGTCACGTTGCACTTGCAGAAGACGCCGCCGACCTCCTTGGCCATGGCTTCGCCCTTCTCCTCGTTCATGTCGAAGATGGCGACCTTGACGCCTTGGGCGGCCAGAGCGCGGACGGTGGCCCCGCCCAGGCCGGACGCGCCGCCGGTGACGATCGCGGCGACGGAGGAGTTGAGTTGCATGGACGTAGAGCTCCCGATCTCGTTATCTAGCTGTGAGTTAGCCGAGGCTTTAGCCCGATGAGCGGCCGCGAAAAAGCGTCACCCCACGTAAATGCCCAGGTCGATCCCCGGATTCCGCTTAGCCGGGACCGCGCGCTCACGCCCTACGCCATGCGGCTGAACGAACGGCGGGTGGCCCGCGGGTTCTGGCCGAAGATCCGCAAGGTCGCCGCCCACGTGCCCTTCGCCTCCGACGCCCTGGCCGTCTGGTTTTGCGCCCGGGACGAAGAGACCCCGGTCGCGGCCAAGGGGATGATGCTGGCGGCGCTGGCCTATTTCGTCCTGCCGGTCGACGCCATCCCCGACTTCATCGCCGGCGTCGGCTACACCGACGACGCGGCGGTCTTCGTGGCCATGCTGTCGATCGTCGGCAAGAACCTGAAGCCGAAGCACCGCGAGGCCGCGCGGCTCGCGGTGGAGCGGATCCGCGGCGCGGATTGAGCCGACATCAATCCACCGTGACGACCACCTTGCCCATCGCCTGGCGGCTGGCGAGGTGCTTGATCGCGTCGGCGGCCTTGGTAAGGGGGAAGCGCTCGGAGACGTAGGGCTTGATCTTGCCGGCCGCATACATGTCGAGCAGCTCGGCGACGCTCTTCTGATGCAGCTTCGGGTTCTTGCCGACCCAGGCGCCCCAGAACACGCCGACGATGTCGCAGCCCTTCAAGAGCGCCAGGTTCAGCGGGATCTTCGGGATGTCGCCGGCCGCGAAGCCGACCACGAGGTACTTGCCCTCCCAGGCGATGGAGCGGAGCGCCGGCTCGGCGTAGTCGCCGCCGATGGCGTCGTAGATCACGTCCGCCCCATTCGGGCCGCAGGCCTGCTTGAACTGTTCGGCAAGCGCCTTCTGGCCATCGCGGTCGAAGGGCCCACGGCCGTAGACCACGCCCTCGTCGGCGCCGTGCCGCTTGCAGAGGTCGATCTTTTCCTGGCTCGAGGCCGCCGCGATCACCCGCGCGCCCATCTGCTTGCCGAGCTCGACGGCCGCCAGGCCAACGCCGCCGGCTGCGCCTAGCACCAGCAGCGTCTGGCCGGGCTTGATGTCCGCACGGTCCTTCAGGGCGTGGTAGCTGGTGCCATAGGTCATGATGAAGGCCGCGGCGTCGTCGAAGGGCATGGAATCGGGGATCAGCACCAGACGCGCGGCCTCCAGCGCCAGCTCCTCGGCCATCCCGCCCCATCCGGTATTGCCCAGCACGCGGTCGCCCGGCTTGATGTGGGTCACGCCCTCGCCCACGGATTTGACGACGCCGGAGATCTCGCCGCCTGGCGCGAAGGGGCGCGCGGGCTTGAACTGGTACTTGTCCTCGATGATCAGCACGTCGGGGAAGTTCACCCCGACCGCCTTGACCGACACTACCGCGAAGCCCGGCTTGGCCTCGGGCGAGGGCACGTCCTCCAGCACCAGGGTCTCGGGCCCGCCAACGGCCTTGCTCAACAGCGCCTTCATGTCCGCTCTCCCGGTGGAGTTTCTAAAAGTCGCGGGACGCTAGCCCACGGCGAAGAACGGCGGAAGGCGCAAATCGAACGGACGTTTGAATCGGCGCCTAGAACCGTCGCGCGACGCCCGCGTAGACCTCGGCCCTCGGCGTCGCGCGGTTGAGGCCCAGGTTCGCGCCGGCGTCCAGTTGCAGGGACTTGCCGATGGCGAGCGCGGCGGTGAGGTCGGCGCTGGCGCGGCGGATGGTTCCGGCGGGCTCGTCCTCGACCTCTCCCCAGAGTTCGGCCCCGAGGGTAGCCGGTCCGACAGTGCGGCTGAGGTTCGCGACGCCGGCCCAGGCCGCGTGCGCGCCGCCGCCCGCCGCGTCGCGCAGGACGTCGACCTCCGGCGTGAGGCCCAGCGAGACGCTGTCGCTGAGCGCGACGGCGATCGGCAGCCTCGCCCCGCCGGTCCAGCCGCCCGCGCCCAGGCCGTGGCTGGCGGTCGGCGCAGTCAGGAAGCCCTGTGCGGAAACCGCAACCCCCTTGCCGTCCGGGTCGGTGAGCGCGCCCAGGACCGCCAGGCCGGCGTCGCCAACGCCCGTCCGCCGCGCGCCCCCGCGCACCGTGTCGATGACCGCAGGGGACCAACTTGCTTCCACCTCGACGCGCCGGGTGAGGCCAAGGCGCAGTTCCGTGGCGGCGAGCGCGTAGGTGTCCTCGCGAAGGCCGCCGCTCCGCTGGAAGACCGCGTCGGCTAGGCCGACCTCGGCCTGCAGGCGCCCCGCATCGACGATGCATGGCGGCGTCGCCTTGCCCGGGCGCTGGGCGCAGAAGTCGCGCAGATCCTCGGCCCGCGCCGGACGGGCTGCGAGGAGAGCAAACCCAAGGGCGATCAGGATCAGGCTGCGCATCGCGCGGTCTCCCGGGTGGTCGCGCCAATCGCCGGCGATTTGGCCGAAAGCGCCAGCTCCCCTATATTGCGCAATCTCCAGACAGGAAGCTTTCCCTTGGGCGCGACCCTCGACATTTCGCATGCGCCGCCTTTGCCGCGCGCGGCCGCCACGCCGAACCTCTCGGGGTTGACGCGGGCGGAGCTTGCGCAGGCCTTGATCGCCGCAGAGGTCGTGCGGCCGGAAAAGGCCAGGATGCGGGCGAGCCAGCTCTGGCGCTGGATCCACCACTACGGCGTCACCGACTTCGCCGCGATGACCGACGTGGCCAAGGAGATGCGGGCGTCCCTGGTCGAGGCCTTCACCATCGCGCGCCCGGAGATCGTCGAGCGGCAGGTCTCGAAGGACGGCACGCGCAAGTGGCTGATCCGCACGGCGCCCGGCATCGAGGTCGAGACCGTCTACATCCCCGACGTCGGCCGCGCCGGCGCGCTCTGCGTCTCCAGCCAGGTCGGCTGCACGCTGAATTGCACCTTCTGCCACACCGGCACCCAGGCGCTGGTGCGCAACCTCACCGCTGCGGAGATCGTGGCCCAGGTGCAGGTGGCCCGCGACGACCTCGGCGAGTGGCCCTCGCCGAAGGAGGACCGCCGGCTTTCCAACGTCGTCTTCATGGGCATGGGCGAGCCGCTCTACAATCTCGACAACGTCGCCGCGGCGATCGACATCATCGCCGACAACGAAGGCATCGCCATCTCGCGCCGGCGGATCACGGTTTCCACGTCCGGGGTCGTCCCTGAGCTGCAGGCTCTAGGCGAGCGGACCCAGGCCATGCTGGCGATCTCGCTGCACGCGACCAACGACGAACTCCGCGAAAAGCTGGTTCCGCTCAACAGGAAGTACCCGCTGGCCGAGCTGATGGCCGGCATCCGCGCCTTCCCGGGCCTCTCCAACGCCAAGCGGGTGACCTTCGAGTACGTCATGCTGAAGGGCGTCAACGACAGCCCCGCCGAGGCCAAGGCGCTGGTCCAACTTCTCAAGGGCATCCCCGCCAAGATCAACCTGATCCCGTTCAACCCGTGGCCGGGCAGCCCCTACGAATGCTCCGACTGGGGGACCATCGAAGCCTTCGCCGCGATCCTCAACCGCGGCGGCTACGCCTCGCCGATCCGCACGCCGCGCGGGCGCGACATCCTGGCCGCCTGCGGCCAGCTCAAGAGCGAGAGCGAGAAGGTCCGCGCCAGCGTGCGGCGCAAGGTGGCCCAAGCCTGAAGCCGCTTTTCCGAAACGGCTGTGCCGCGTGCTATCGAGAGCCATTGTCCACGCAGGCGCCGCTTCATGACCGTTTCTCTCCAGTCGCCGGAAATCCAGGCCTTCGCCACCGGCTTTCCGATCACTCTGCTGCATGCGGGCGTCACGGTGGTCATCCTGTGCGCGGCCGCGGCGCTCTATGTGATGCTCACGCCGCACAAGGAGATCACGCTGATCCGCGACGGCAACGCCTCGGCGGCCGTGTCGCTGGGCGGGGTGCTTGTGGGCCTCGCCATCCCGCTGGCCGTTTCGTTGAAGGCCTCGACCACGCTGATCGAGCTGGCGCTCTGGGGCGTCGCAATCACCTTGGTGCAGCTGCTGATCTTCCGGCTCGTCGACCTGATCCTGCATGGCCTGCCCCGGCGCATCCAGGATGACGAGATGGCGGCCGCCGCGATGCTGGTGGGCGCCAAGCTCGCTACCGCCCTGATCCTCGCGGCCGCGGTCTCCGGCTGAGGTCGAAGGTCCCCGATGCATTTTCCGAGGCTGCCCGACTGGCTGATCTACGCCGCGGTGGTGGTGGCGCTGCTGATCGCCGCCGTTGGGCGCCAGGCGCACCTTGACGCGCCGGCCGCGCCGCCGGCGGCGAGCCGGGCCGAGGGCGCGGCCCTGGGGCCGGCGTCGCCCTTCGACCCCGCCGTGGTGGTCGAGGTCGCCGACAAGACCCAACCCGGCGCCGGGACCGCCTTTTCGATCGACTCGTCCGGCACCTGGGTCACCGCCCGCCACGTGGTCGAAGGCTGCGCCAAGGCGGCGATCGTGGTGGGCCCCGGGCGAGGCGTCGAGGCCCAGGTCACCATCGACCCCAGCGCGGAGACCGCGATCCTCACCACCGACGGCGGCTCCCCGCCCCTGCCCCTCGGGCTCGCCGAAGGCCTGCATCGCGGCGAGCAGGCGTTCCATATGGGTTTCCCGCAGGGCCGGCCCGGCGAGGCCAGCTCGCGCCTGATCGGCCGCGAGAACCTGGTGGTGCAGGGCCGCGGCGCGCGCACCGAGCCGGTGCTGGTCTGGGCGGAGACCGGCCGCACCGATGGGCTGAAGGGCACCTTGGGCGGGCTGTCCGGCGCGCCGGCGCTGGACGATCAGGGTCGCGTCGTGGGCGTCACCATCGCCGAGGCGCCGCGTCGCGGGCGCATCTACACGACCTCACCGGAAACCACCGCGCGCACCCTGGCGGCCAGCGGGCGCAAGCTTTCGGAACTGCCCGGATCGCCGATCTCGGCCGACAACTACGGCCGCGTCGCCGACGACCTGCGCCGCAACCTGCGCATCGCCCAGGTGGTCTGCCTGACCTAGGGGCGAAATCTCGATCTACGCAGGCGCGCGCTTCTCGATCGCCGCGGCGCGGGCCGGCTGCCGGGCGGCCACGATCAACACCAGCACGATGGCCAGGAAGCCGATTCCCGCCGAATAGACGAAGAACACCAGATAGCCCGCGCCCAGCGCCTGCGGGCTGACCTGCGACTTCTCCAGCGCGTGGGCGTAGGCCTCCGGGGGCGTCGCGGCGAACAAGCCCTTCAGGCCCGCGAACAGCCCGCCGCTGTCGGCCGAGTGCGCTGAGGCCTCGACGATCCGCCCCGACTGCGACGCCAGAAGCTTGCCCGGCAGCGAATAGAGCGAGGAGAAGAGCGCGTATTGCGTGGCGGTGAAGCCCACCCGCGTGAGGCTCGACATATAGGCGATCAGCACGGTGCCGGCGAAGGCGGAGGCGGCGTTCTCGATGCCGATGGCGATCAGCAGGGCGTGGAGGTTAGGCCCGACGACCGCCAGCCAGGCGAAAGCCAGGTGGCTGACCGGCGCCAGGAAGGCGCCGACGACCAGCGAGCGCATCAGCCCCCAGCGCGCCACGGCGAACCCGCCCAGGAAGATCCCGGCCATGGTCGCGACCGTGCCGAACACCTTGCGAACCTCGGCGATCTCCACCTTGGTGAAGCCGATGTCGAGGTAGAACGGATTCATGATGTTGAGCACGAAATCGGTCAGCCGATAGAGGCAGATCAGCGCCAGGATCAGCCCCGCGATGCCGCCGTAGCGGGTGAAGAAGTCGCGCAGCGGATCGCCCAGGGCGGCGCTCAGATATGCGCCGGGACGGGTGCGCAATCCCGGCGCCGGCAGGGCCGCCACCACGATGATCGCCAGGCCAGCCAGGAACCCGCCGAGCTGGTAGAACACCCCCCAGGGCTTGGCCGACCAGGCGGCCTTCAGCGCCTCCCCGGCGGCGCCCTGACCCAGCCCGGCGAGCCCGGCGGAGAGCAGGCTCGCATCGGCCGCGAGGCCGGAGCCCAGGATCACGGCGCCCAGGATGAAAAGGGCGAGCCTCACCACCCACTCCGGCGCCTCCAGGGCCGGGCGCGACGGCAGGCCCTCGACATGGACTGGCCGGACCTGGTGGGCGGCCTCGCGCGGAGCGCCCAGGACGCCCAGCACGCCGATGGCCATCATCGCGGCCATCACCGCATAGGAAATGTGCCAGTTGAACTGCTCGGCCAGGACCAGCGGCACGGCGCCGGCCACGACATAGGCGATGCGGTAACCCCATTGGTAGGCGGCCGCCATGGCGCCCTGTTTCTCGACGGTCGCCGCCTCGATCCGCCAGGCGTCGACCACGATGTCCTGGGTCGCGCCTGCGAAGCCAACGAAGACGGCGAACAGGGCCATGGCGCCCAGCGCCGTCTTCGGGTCGGTCCCCGAGACGAGCCACAGCCCCAGCACGATCAGCGCCTGGCAGACCAGCATCCACGACCGGCGGTGGCCCAGCCATTTGGTAAGGCCAGGGATGCTGGTGCGGTCGACCAGCGGGGCCCACAGGAACTTCGCCGAATAGGCCAGGGTCGCCAGGCTGAAGATGGCGATCACCTCCAGCGACAACCCCGCGTCGCGAAGCCAGGCCGAAAGCGTGTCGAAGATCAGCAGGAACGGCAGGCCCGAGGAGAACCCCAGCGCCAGCATGACGATCGTCCGCCGCTCGGCGAACACCGCCAAGGCCGACAGGGCGCTTGTCTTGCGTCTCGGGTCGGCCGGCTTGGCGCTCATCTGACGGTTCGGCCCCTGCTGGCTCTGCGAGCGGCGCCCCGCACGCCACGCGCACCTTGGCGCGCGTCGCCGACCTCGTCCACCGGGCAGCCGGCCGCCCTAAGCGCCGCGCCGGGCGCGAAACGCCGCCTGAACCGAAGGCATGACGAGCCAGCCGATGTCCTCGCCGATCGCATCCAGCTCCTTGGCCGTGCTCGACGAAACGTGCAGGAACGGCGCGTCGCAGATGAAATGCACCATCGGGATCGAGGGGTCGATCCGCCCTGCGACGCCGTGAAGATTGAACTCCTCGTTGAAGTCGCTGGCCTCGCGCAGCCCACGGACGATGTGCGTCGCGCCGACCGTCCGCGCATGTCTGATCAGGCTCTGGTTGGCGTATTCGCCGATCTCGAGCGCGCCGTCGAACAGGGGACTGTCGGCTGCCGCGGAATCCGTTTCCGCCTCCGGCCACAGCTCGACGACCGAGCGCCGGATCAGCTGCAGGCTTTGCTCGATGCTGAAGGCGCGCTGCTTCCTGATGTTGGTCCCGATGGCGACGTGCACCGCGTCGAAGGTCATCAGCGCCTTGCCGAGGACGTCTAGGTGGCCGCGGGTGATCGGGTCGAAGGATCCGGCGTAGAGGGCCTTGGTTCGTGCCGCCTTGCGCATGCCGGCCCCTTCGCGTCGCCGCTGATCGCGTCGTGCAGGTTTCCGCGACCGGAGCCGCCGATGCAAGACGCAGTTCGGCGGCGGCGAGGGGCGCCTAGGCCCGGGCGGCCCGCGCCGCCTTGCGGGGTTCGCCCGCGTCGGCGCGAGCTGTGGCGGCGCGCCGGCCGGTCCAGCGGGTGAGTACGGCGCGTAGGGCGTCGGGCGACATCGGCTTGACCAGGAAATCGTTCATGCCGGCCGCGAGGCAGGCATGGCGGTCATCCTCGAAGGCGTTGGCGGTCAGGGCCACGATCGGCGTCGCCACCCCGAGGCTGCGAAGCGCGCGTGCGGTCTCCTCGCCCGTCAGGCCGGGCATCCGCATGTCCATCAGGATCAGGTCGTAGGCGCCCACCTTGACCGCCGCGAGCGCCTCGTCGCCGCCGCTGGCGTGGTCGATCTCGCAACCCTCCCGCGTCAGCAACGCGCGGGCCAGCAGCGCATTGATCGGATTGTCCTCGACCAGCAGCACCTTCTTGCCCGGGGCGGCGGCCGCCGCGATCCGCTCGTCTTCGGCGCCGGCGGTGGGCGCCTGTTCGGCGCCGGCCGCGACCAGCACGCGCTCGGCGAGCGACGCGCGGCGCAGCGGCTTGATGAGGTAGCCCGCAAAGCCCGCACGGCGATAGCGGCCGATCAGCGCGCGCTCCTCCGGGGCCAGCAGGATGATGGCGCGCCGCTCCGGCGGGCGGCGAAGCAGGCGCGAACCGGCGACAAGGGCGTGGTCCACCAGGATCACGTCGCCGAACGCGGTGAGGGCTGCGAGCCCGTCGGGGTCCGCGGCGGCGACGGCTTGCCCGCCACAGGCCTCGATCTGGCGGCAGGCGGCGTCGCGCACGATGGCGTTGGGCGAGGCCACGCCCACCTTGCGGCCGGCGAGCGGCGCAAAGGCCTCCGCGCCCGGCAGGATGCGGAAGGGCGCTTCGAACCAGAACCGCGCACCGCCCTCGGCGCGAGCCTCCACGCCGACCTCGCCGTCCATGGCCTGGGCCAGGCGCCGCGCGATGGCCAGGCCCAATCCGGTCCCGCCCAGGCTGGCGTGCATCGGATCGGCCTGGGCGAAGGCTTCGAAGATGCGCTCGCGCTGCGCGGCGGAGACGCCGGGGCCGGTGTCGTCGACGGCGAAGCGCAGGCGGCCTTTGGCCGGTTGGCTGACGCTGACCAGCACGCCGCCGGTTTCGGTGAACTTCACCGCATTGCCGGCGAAGTTGAGAAGGATCTGACGCAGGCGGCCCTCGTCGGCGCGGATCGCGCAGAGGTCCTTCGGCGCGGCCCAGGCGATTTCGACGCCCTTTTCCCGCGCCCGCGGCGAGAGGAGTTCGCAGACCCCACGCAGCAGCGATTCGACGTCGGTCTCCTCCGGATGCAGCTCGACCTTGCCGGCCCCGAGCTTGGCGAAATCCAGGACGTCGTTGACCAGGTTGAGCAGGTGCTCGCCGCAGTCGCGGATCGCCGTCGCATAGTCCCGCTGCTCGGCGGTGAGCTTGGTGGCCTCGATCAGGCGCGCCATCCCCAGCACGCCGTTCAGCGGCGTGCGGAACTCGTGGCTGAGCGAGGCGAGCTGTTCGGCGCTGATCTGGGCGCGCCGCGGTCTGCGCTCGGCGAGAGGTCTCGGAGGTCTCCGCATGACGCCTCCGATAGCCCACAGGGGCTTAACGGTCGGTCAAGCGGAGCGGTCGGCCGCCATTTCCCGGACCAGGGCCAACAGCGCTTGACGCGCCCGCGGGTCGGCGATGGCGTTGAACGCCTGCAGGACCTCCAGGGCTCCGGGCCGCGAAAGCGCCCGGAACACGTCCTCGTCGTCCTCGCGCCCTGAGGCTTCCTCGCCCACCAGCCACGCGACGCTGGTTCCCAGCGCCTGGGCCGCGGCCAGCAGGGTCGAGGCGGCCACCCGGTTCGCGCCCCGCTCGTACTTCTGGACCTGCTGGAAGCTGACGCCCAGGCGATCGGCCAGGTCGCTCTGGGAGAGGCCAAGCTGCCGGCGGCGCGTGCGCATCCTGGCGCCGATCGCCAGCTCGAGCTGGGCGGTGCGGCCGGGATCCTTCGCATCCATGGCTGGCGCCTCCGTATGCGTCAGAGTGTAGCCGATCTCGCACCGTTCAACGCCTTAAAGTAGACGCCGGCTGCAAGTCGTCGTTAAGTGACGGGGCCATGAGCGCACGGGACGTCATCGCCGAAGACCCGGTTGGGTTGCTCACGCCGCGTGAGCGCGATTGCTTGCGCCTGGTCGATCAGCACCTGTCGTCCAAGCAGATCGCCCGCCAGCTCGGCATGTCCAAGACCTCGGTGGATACCTATTGCGACCGCGCGCGCCGCAAGCTCGGCGTCGAGGACCGCTACGCCGCCGCGCGCCTCGCACGGCAATCGGACGTTAACCATGTCCTGACCGTGTCAGGACAGGACGCGATCAGGACAGACGAGACCGTCAACCTCTGGCCGGATGAGCCGGCAGCAAGAGGGACGTCTCATGGGCGACTGGCAGAACTTCGACAATCGGGCGGTGATCGGACGGGCCTTGCGCCTTCGTCGGGAGATCGACGACTTCGAGGCCCGCTGGCCGACCCCGGCGGCGCGGGAGGAAACCCTTCCGACCTTCACCTGGGATCAGCTGGAACGACAGCTTATCGACCTGGCGGCCACCCCGGCGCAGGCGAATATGGCCCGGCACCTGGTGTCGGGTACGCGGAAGCTCGCGCCTTTCAAGCCGTCGGAAATGGTCTTGCGGGAAATCCTCTGCATGACCTGGGTTCTGCTGGACGAGAACTTCAAGCCCGATCCAGAACAGGGCTCGGCCGAAATGATCTAAGCCCACTCGCCCGCCTGGGCGCGATCGTGGGCGTCGCGATCATCACCGCCCTGGCGTTCGGGGCGATGCTGGCCGGCCTCCATGCTCTCCAGGACCTCGGGCAAAATATTTTCCGGGCCTGAACGGGTCCGAAACCATACCCCTGTAAATCATCGCAGCACGTGTCGTGACCGACCCGTGCAGGAGAGAGCCTATGCTTAAGCAACGCCGCATGGTCGCCGAGCAAATCGCCGGCGCCCTTTTCGAGGCCGAAGCCGCAATCGACGCGGCCATCGCCAAGACCGCCGCCCTCACCGGCGTCATGCCACAGCTCCGCAAGGAAGCCGGCGCCTCGGCC
>Ga0207657_10001389_pt1 | contig 25831 bp, 16 predicted proteins | sample KBSC33metaG_FD_184316 | JGI IMG/M metagenome (GOLD analysis project Ga0207657, IMG submission 184316) | Corn rhizosphere microbial communities from Kellogg Biological Station, Michigan, USA - KBS C3-3 metaG (SPAdes) (version 2) | ecosystem: Host-associated > Plants > Roots > Rhizosphere > Soil ... | reverse complement strand
GATGGTAGCGGCGGGAATGCCGATCAGAGTAGCTGCGATGGCGGCCACCGCTGTTCCAATAGCCAGCGCAAGCGGCGTGACCGGGAAGGCGTGCGCGGCGATGAACCAGAGCAGCACCGCGGCGATGGAGCCGTAGGTGCCAGGGCCCGGTTTGAGCAGCCCTGCTCCGAAAAAGGTGCCGACGGCCCACGCCCACAGCGTCTTCTTCTCGGCAGGCGGATGGAGTTGGATCGTTGAGTTGGCCATGAGGTTCAGAAACTAGTGTAGATGCGCGGGTGAGGTATTGGCTGATGGCTGGCCGGTGATTGGCTGCGATACGGTGGGTTTGTAGTTGAACTGGAAGCGCTGAGTGCGGTCGCCGGATTCGAAGCGGTCGTTCCAATCCAGTTCGTATTTCACCGAAGGCGGGTTATCCGGATAGCGCTCGCTCGCCGGGTAGGGATAGGAGGTCATCTCGTGGAACGGCATCTGCGCCACGGTGAAGGGCGACGCTTCGTAGAAGTCCATGTCCTTGACGAAGCCGTTGGCATAAAAGAAGTAGTCGCGCTTCCAGTGGGGAGGCAGCGGCGGCAGCGGCGCGGCGCTGAACTCCGCGTCGATCTCTTCTCCGCTGCCGAAGATGACGTAGCGGTTATCGATCTTGTGGAGCAGCGGAGTTACCTCGCCATACTTCGTATAGCTGCCGCGCTGCCAATGGAACGGACCGGTCGCGCTGATGTGGTCGTAGCGATAGGTGAGGTCGCCGGAGGTCTTTCCCTGCACCTGTTGCGGATATCCGCGGAAGGCAAGGTGAGCGGTAGATAAAGGCAGTTCCGTCTGCCTCACGCCTTTCGCGCTGTCGGGGCCGTTATCGACAAGAATCTGGTCCCAATAGATCTGCAGGTTGGTGGTGATGCGAATGCGACGTGTGCCAGCCGCCAATTTTCCGGTGAGATCGACAACCATCGTTCGCGGAAGCCCGGCGGGAAATCCCATCTCGTTGACGACCCTCTTCCAACTTCCATCCGGCATCTGTGCCTCGATAAAGGGCGAGATGGGCTTCAAATCCGCCTGCCATGCGGCGTACATCGAACTGGCGCTGAAGTACTCAATGTACCCGTTCATGAAGAGGCGAAGCGGGTTCTGCCCGGACCATGTGCCCAGGTCGAGCGTGAGGCTGTGCATGTTCGCATAGCCCGCATAACTCAGATTGGTGAAGTTGTGGACAAACTCGTGATCGCGCGCGGTCAGAAGCGGAAGCACGTCGCGGCCGCTGTCGTCCCACGCACCGGCAGGCAGGCGCCTCGAAGAGGAAGCAATGACCGTAGCTCCGGAGGCAAAGGGCGGATCGTCGAGGAAGCGCTCGTCGGGGTAGACCTCGGTTCCTTCGGGATGATCGACGGCGACCAGGCGCAACTGGTCGATATAGTTGATCTCCTCCATTGGCTCGCCGAAGCGCAGGCTGAAGAGGCCGTCGCGCGCCTTGAGTTGCGAGCCGTCGACCTTGATCCACTCGTCCGAATCGGCATGGTTGGTGGAAACGGGAGAGATCCAATGGCCGATGACACCGGCACCGATCACGTCGGTGACGAACTGATACTTGCTGCCGTCCCACGCGAATAGCACCGGGCACGAGCTGCCCCGCCGATCGAGCTCGGTCAGTGTCACCGGCTTGCCGGCGGCAACGTCAAGCTCATCCTGAGGGACGCCAGTTGGCCATAACATGCGGACAACATCAGCCTTGTCGGCTTGCCCAAGTCCGACGAGTATCTCTGGCGAACCCTGGCTCAGATAGCCGGAGCCACCGGCAACCTCAAACTTCTGTGAGCGACCACTCGAGAATACTTCGACCTTGGTACCGATCGCCGTTTTGTTGTCTGCCAGTCCGGCAAGAGTCAGGCGCAGAGAATGATTGCGGTTGCCGCCTACGTTGCGGAGCAAAACAGGAGGAGCATTCAGCTGCGTGACGATCAGATCCGCCGCGCCGTCGCCATCGATATCCGCGGCGATGACCGAGCGCGGGTTTTGCAGCTTGACCTTGTTAAGCCCTAATGCATCGCTCACATCTTCAAATCCCTGCGCGCCCCGGTTGCGCCAGACGTGCAGTTCGGGACCGTTCGCAGTCTCGACAATCGCGGCAAGATCGATCCAACCATCGTTGTCGATATCGATGGCAGTCAGTCCCCACGCAGATTTGGCTCCGGAGAGAGGCAACGCGACACGTTCGAAGTGTTCGCCATCCTTGTTGCGCCAGAGGCTGACCCCGGGAGCGCCCGCATACGTGACGGCGACATCCATCCATCCATCTTTATTAAAGTCGGAGACGAGAACGCCGCGCGTTGGAGTAAGACCAGAGTCAGCATAGAGCGGCAGCACCTTGAAGGCGCCTTCCCGCTTATTTTCAAAGATGGTTGGAGAACTGCCATCGCCGGTAACGATCAGATCGACGGCGCGATCGTTGTTCAGGTCAGAGAGCGTAACCGCCGTCGTACTTCCCTTCCCGGCAAGGCCCGTGGGCTTGGTCCATTCGGTGAAGGTGGAGTTGCCATTGTTACGCCAGAGGACATCAGGCCCCGTACCCGAGCTTAGAGCCGATCCGGTGATAAAGAGATCCACATCACCGTCGTGGTCGAAATCGACGAAGGTGAGGCCTGCGGGATGATTCAGCTGCTGAATGCCTACGGTCTTGGTTACATCCTCAAACTTCCCGTGCCCCAGATTATGGAAGAGAATCACCCGGTCGCTCAGCGCTACGGCCAAATCGGGATGTCCGTCGCTGTCATAATCGCCCACGGCACAAGCTACCCCATGACCGCTGGCGGTAAGTCCGGTTTGCTGCGCGGAAACCTCTTCCAGCACGCCGTTCGGGAGGCTCTTGTAGACGCGAATGGCGGAGTCTCCATCACCCATCGCAACGATATTCTTCTGACCATCGACATCGAGGATGCAGGCGCCGCCACCGGCTTGATCGGCTGCCGGGGAGGGCGACAGGAACGTACTGCCGGTCCCTGCCTGGGCTACAAAGCTCACCGGGATCATGGGACCGACCGGCTGCTCGGGAAGGCGTATGTTCTGCACGGTTGCGTAGTCGCCCTGCTCTCCATAGGTGACGGCCAGCGGCGTGCCTATCTTCGTCTGCGTGATCGTCTGAAAGCGCTTCAGGTGCTCACGCGCCTGGGCGACCTTTCCCGAGCGCTGTAACGCGCTGGCCAAACCGAATTGCGCGGAGGCGTGCAATGGGTTCAGACGCAAGGCCTCTTCAAATTCACCGATGGCCTGGTCGTAGTCTTTCAAACTTCGGTAGAGCGATCCCAGATAGTAGTGACTATCTGCATCCGCAGGATTGAGCTTGATCGCATGCTTGAAATCCTCGACAGCGAGGTCGGACTTGCTCTCGGCCAGGTGAGCCAGCCCCAGGCAATACCAGATCCGGACATTGTCGGGATCGACCATTGTTGCCTGCTTCAATGTCTCTTCCGCTTCCGGAAGCCTGCGCAGATAAAGCAGAGCAATTCCTTTATTCAATAAGGGAATTGCTGAAGCCGGATCGGCCTTGTGCGCTTCTTCGAACTTCTGTAGTGCCTTTTCCGTGAACTGCTGGCCCATTAGAGCGGCGCCAACATTGTTCAGACCAGCGGCAGCAGCCGAATCATGTGCCTTCTCCTCGGCCCATCCACTCTGGGGACCATGAAAGCACAAGCCCAGGAGCAGAAGTCCGGCCAAACATCTGCGTCCAGAAAGCGCGTGCGGAAGATTGCGAGAGATCAACGCGAGAACTCTCGTTCCTCCTACGGGACAGACCTTGAGCGCGCGCAATCCACAGAAGAGGAAGATAGTTTTCACTCGCATCGTTACCGGACATTGTAGAACACTGTGGTCTTACTGATACATTCTCCTGAGGCGCGCTCGACAATCGTATCTGGGCACCCCTCAACGCCTCTCGCAAGGCTTTTTGCAGGACACGTTGAAGAGCGTAGACTGGTCTGAAAAGGACGTCATCCAGAGGCTATTCGTGCACCAATACATTGAAAGAGTCGTCGATCTGACGAAGCCGGAAGAAAATCAGATTTTCAATCTGACCACAGAAGAGGCAAGGCAGTTGCTGCTCGACGGCCCTGCGGACGCGATGCGCGGAGTCGCGGGATCTTTCACTCTGCTGGCGCGAGCGGGCAAGACGGTCAAGATGGCACGCTCACTCGACAGGCCGATGCGCTACTTTCTTGCTAAGCGGAAGGAAGGGCCTGCTCTGATTGTGGCTTCTCGTATCGATGCCATCTATGACTGGCTGAAGAGCGAGGGTCTTGAAGGGCAGTTTCACCCCAGTTACACCAGAATGGTTCCCGCCCATTATGTAGTCGAGATTCAACTTATAGGCTGTCCTGATCCAGACCCGGTCTACACGCGTTTCTTTACGCCAGAACTGGGCACTCTGCCACCGGATCTCGATAGGATTGGTGAAGCCTACATTGCAGCGCTGGCTGAAGAGATATCCCAATGGCTCGACCGCGTTCCTGCCGAAGCTCCGATTGGCGTCTGCTTCTCCGGCGGTGTCGATAGCGGCAGCGTCTTTCTTGCGGCGTACCACGTAATGAAATGCCGAGGGATGAATCTCGGCCGGCTGAAAGCCTTTGTTCTGGACCTGGGCAATGGCCCCGATGTGAAGCAGGCGCGAGCGTTCCTTGATGCGGTTGGACTTGGACTCTTTCTCGAGCCGGTAGAGGTGGATGCTTCGACCCTCAATGCGCAGGAGACCATTCGCATAGTAGAAGACTACAAACCTCTCGATATTGAATCGGCAACGATGTCGCTGGCGCTGTGCCGCGGCATTCGCGAACGGTACCCGGACTGGCGTTACCTGCTGGATGGCGAAGGCGGCGACGAGAACCTGAAGGACTATCCCATCGAGGAGAATCCTGAACTGACGATTCGCAGTGTCATCAACAACCAGATGCTCTACCAGGAAGGCTGGGGTGTAGGAAAGATCAAACACTCGCTGACCTATAGCGGCGGCCTGAGCCGATCGTACACGCGCACCTATGCCCCGGCGCACCACTTTGGATTCAGCGGCTTCAGTCCGTTTACCAGGCCAAATGTCGTCGCAGTAGCAGAGGCGATTCCTTTCATCAAGCTCACGGATTACAGCATCGAGAAACTATATGAACTCAAGGGCGAAATCGTCTCTCGCGGCATAGCAAAGTTGACAGGTCTGCAGATGCCCGCCTTCCCGAAGCGCCGCTTCCAGCATGGTGCGTTGCCGGAAGATGCGATGCGCCAAAAGCTGCCGTACAAGGAAGCAGAGTATCGAAAACAGTTTTTATCGCTCTACTTGTGAGGGGGCACGTTGACGTCAACGTATCCGTCCCGCGGCGTTGAACGAGATAAGTGGATTCTCGCTCAACGTCTGCCACGTGAGAGCCTTGATCCTCGGCGCCCTTATGCATTTCTCGTAGAAGAGGAATGTTCTACGACTCGAGAGGTCGTCCCGGTAGCGACCATATTCCTAACCAACCGCGAATGCCCGTGGCGCTGCCTGATGTGCGATCTGTGGCGCAACACCTTGGCCGAGACAGTTCCTGCCGGCGCGATCCCAGAACAGATTGACTATGCTTTATCGCAACTGCCATCGGCCCGGCAGATCAAGCTCTATAACAGCGGCAGCTTCTTTGACCGCAATGCTATCCCAGTGGAGGACTATCCTGCGATTGCAACCCGAGTAAGTCGTTTCGAGCGAACTATCGTCGAGAGCCATCCTTCCCTGCTCAAGGACAATTGCCTGCGGTTTCGTGATCTTGTTCCAAACCAGCTAGAAGTAGCGATAGGACTAGAGACAGTTCATTCAGAGATCTTAGATCGCCTGAACAAACGAATGACCCTGGATCAATTTTCCGCGGCAGCCAAGTATCTACGGAGCAATGAGATTGATCTTCGCGTCTTCATTCTTGTTCAGCCTCCTTTTATGAAGGCAGACGAAGCACTTTACTGGACGGAACGCTCTCTGGATTTCGCCTTCGAGTGCGGGGCAACAGCCGCCACCCTGATTCCCACGCGCGCGGGCAACGGCGCAATGGAGCTATTGGCGCAGCAGGAAGAGTTCGCTCCTCCGCGCCTCGATGTCGTCGAGTCGGCAGCAAGCTACGGCATCGGCCTCAGCAGGGGGCGTGTCTTTGTTGATCTCTGGGACTTGCGTGACGCTTCCACCGCATGTCCGGATTGCCATGCCCTGCGCGTCGAACGGCTGCACGAGATGAATCTTCGGCAATGCATTTTGGCTCCCGTCGGCTGCGAGAGTTGCGGGGGGCGCAATTGACACGCACCTACGATATCGCGGTCGTAGGATCCGGCTTTGCAGGATCTCTTATGGCGATGATTGCGCGCCGCATGGGGCATTCTGTTGTCCTGCTGGAAAGAGGCAGGCACCCGCGCGTTGTTGTCGGCGAGTCGTCCACTCCTTTGTCTAATCTTCTTCTTGAAGATTTAACATCTCGATATAACTTGCCAAGACTTAGCCCTTTGAGTAAGTGGGGTAGTTGGCAAACACATTTTCCGAAAACTCCCTGTGGACTAAAGCGGGGCTTCACCTTCTATCACCATCAACTCCACTATCCTGACGCTCCGGACCCGCTCCACCTGAACCAGCTTCTTGTAGCAGCAAGCCCACACGATCGGATTGCAGATACGCATTGGTACCGCGCAGACTTTGATGAACTACTTGTCCGAGAAGCACAGGCTATGGACGTCGAATATGTTGACGAAGTCAAGCTCGATAGGTTTACTGACCAGGGAAACGCGGTATTGCTCGAAGGGAAAAGGGATAGCTGCAATATAGCATTCCATGCCCGGTTTGTGGTGGATGCCACCGGGCCCCGAGGCTTTCTCCATCACGCATTGCATCTTCCTGAAGCTGCCTTGCCTAACTATCCTTCGACGCAGGCGCTTTATGGCCACTTTTCTAAAGTAAGACGACTTGATGAAGCGCCAGGATATTCGGGAACGGAGACACCTCCGTACCCTATCGACGATGCAGCAGTCCATCATATCTTTGACGGTGGCTGGATATGGGTTCTCCGCTTCAACAATGGCATCACTAGCGCAGGAGTTGCGGCAACGGACAAGATCGCAGACCGCCTACACCTCGCGGATGGCGAAGTTGCATGGAAGCGACTGATCTATTCAATCCCTGCACTCAAAGAGCAGTTCGCAGATGCGAGAGCTGAGCGGCCGATGACGCATGTACAACGACTTTCGTTCCTGAGTGGAACAATCTGCGGAGAGAGATGGGCGATGCTGCCATCGGCGGCAGGATTTGTGGACCCACTTCTTTCTACCGGGTTTCCACTCACATTGCTGGGGATCAGCAGACTTTCCGAGATACTTGTGCACGATTGGAGTTCAGCACGCTTTCAAACACGACTGCAACATTACGCTACGCAAACAACAGATGAGTTACTCGCAACTTCGCGGCTGATCGCAAGCCTGTACGCCAACATGAATGACTTTCCAGTCTTTACAGCTTTGTCGCTGCTCTACTTTGCAGCGGCTAGCTATTCCGAAACTGCGCGAAGATTGAAGAAACCACAACTGGCCGCATCCTTCCTCCTGCACGACCATCCGTCCTTTGGCCTTGCATCCCGCAAACTATTCGAGCGCGCTTTGCATGTGCACACACGGCAGGAATCGGATCGATTGATTGAAGAGATTCTGAAGACAGTCGAACCGATCGATGTCGCTGGGCTCTGCAGTCCCGAGCGACGCAACTGGTATCCAGTCGATCCGGATGACCTGTTTCGTTCGGCCCACAAAGTAGGAGCTACACAGGATGAGATTACAGACTTGCTACTCAGCTGCGGCTTCCAGCAGTAACTCAAGCATCCTCTGTCCATAAAACTAATGCGGTGATGCGGATTGCGGACGCGAAAATGTAACTGGCTCAGCAGAGGCGATTCCACTGCCTTCCTTCAAGGTAATGAACTGGTTTGGCTTGATATCGGAAATCGACTCTTTCTTTCCACTGGGCCAGGTGATCGACACACTTACTACCTTTCCTTCCTCGGGTTTCCCCAAGCCGAAAGTCAATGGCAGCTCGCTCTGCGAAAGATAGCTGGAGCCTGTCTTTACCATCTCGAAGAGCCGCAGCCCTTTGTTCGTCCTGACCGTGACCTTCGCGCCGATGCCGTCGCGATTGGATCGCGTTCCAATGGTCTTAATCCGCAACATGTCGTTCTGGTTACCATTATCGTTGCGCAAAAGACGTGCGGCGCCATTGCTTGTTGTTACTACAAGGTCCAAGTCGCCGTCGTTATCGAAGTCCAGGTAAGCTGCGCCGCGTCCGACGATGGCCTGCCGCATGGCTGGCCCGACTTTAGTCGAGACGTTTTCAAATCTTCCTTTACCCCTGTTCCGGAAGAGCAACGGCAGCTCGGCATAATGAACCGTGGGTTGCACCACGCTGACGTCATCGGCCACATGGCCATTGGCAGCGAAGATATCCGGCCAGCCATCGAGATCGTAGTCGAAGAAGAAGGTGCTGAAGGTCAGCGACTTCGCAGATGCCGCAGCAATGCCAGAATCTGTAGCCCTGTCGGTAAAGAGGCCCGAGCCGTCGTTCTGATAAAGCGACATGCTCTCGTTCGTGAAATTTCCAATGACCAGCCCCTGCCGCCCTGAGCCATCGTAGTCCGCCGCGTCCGTGCCCATACCGGCGCGTGCTTTGCCCGCGTCGCTGAAAGCTACGCCAGCAGAAAATGCCGTATCTGTAAAGGTGCCGTTATGGTTATTGTGATAGAGCTTGTTAGGCTGCGTATCGTTAGTTACAAACAGGTCAAGCCAACCGTCGTTGTCGTAGTCCAACAAGGCAATCCCCAGCGACTTGCTAGTCGGATCGTATAGGCCGGCTTTCTTAGTCACATCCTCGAATGTTCCATTCCCTTTGTTGTGATAAAGAGTCGCGCTCTGGCCTTTGTATGCCTCCGGCGTGCAATAAGACTTGTTCCTTCCATCGAGTGAACAATACTGGTCGGTTGCGATCGACCAATCTACATAGTGCGAGACGAAGAGATCCAGCTTTCCATCGTTGTCATAGTCAAACCAGACTGCGCCAGTGGCAAAGCCGGGACTGCGCACGCCGGCCCTGGCGGTGACGTCAGCAAACTTTCCATTGCCGAGATTATGAAAGAGGTGACTGCCCTCGAGAGCTGTTATGTAGATGTCCTCGAAGCCGTCGTTGTCGTAGTCGGCCGCAGCACAGCCAAGCCCATACATCTCCGTCGCCAGTCCGGCCTGACGAGTTACATCGGTAAACGTTCCGTCGTGATTGTTGTGATAGAGCGCGGGAAAAGATTTGGCTGACTTGTGTCCGGGCCAATCCATAGAGTTGACGAACAGGATGTCCTGCCAGCCATCGTTGTCATAGTCGATGACACAAACACCGCTGCCCATGGTTTCCGGAAGATACTTCTTTCCAAAGACACCGCTGTTATGCCTGAAATGAATGCCTGCCTGTGCAGTCACATCAGTAAATTGGATGGGACCTGAAGGTCGTGACAGAATGGACTCAACATTCTTTGAGACCTGTGCCAATTCAGCGGGACGATTAGCCGCGGAAGGCTCGTTCTGTGCGGATTTGACCGACTGCTTTTGTTTGCAGCCCGCGATGAGCAGGAGCATGATAAGTGCCGGACAAATAGTAACTCGGGATTGTAAGCGCATCCACATTCCTTCATTGAACCTATAGAGAAAACCCATCTATGGATTCGCTATTTTTGTGTTGAATGTTGCCGAAACGCCGGTGGGCGAGCGACGCGAGCTAAGCCACATCTCAATCAGCAACGCAGCCGGACCCACCCAAAATAGTGCATAGAACGGCGCATAGACGCTTTGATCGAGACGAAACAGCATCTCTACCAGCGCAACCAAAAAGGCAACAATGCATTGGCCCTTCTTTGAGCGCACCGTCGTCTTCGGATCGGTAATCATAAAGAATATGAAGAGCTGGTACTCCGGCCCGGTGACGGGAGATATCTCCGACAACAGCGGGTCGCCCGTGATCCACGTGCGCACGAAGGCCAGTGCAATGAAGGAGACAACATAGACTGCGCAAATGTGGAAGCGGCGCAGACGCCAGATAATCACCGAGCCCAGAATCCAGATGACCAGCATAGCGCCAAGATTGTTGCCCCATTGAATGCTAAGCGTGGCGACGGATTCCGCCGCCAGAAAGAGCATCGCGGAGATGCCGAAGTTTGACGGATTCCAGATATGACGTCCGTTGACGCGCAGCACGTACTTCGAGGTTATCGCCAGTAGACTGCAGAGCACATAAGGCCAGAAAAGAGGCGAACGCAGCAGGATGCCTACACTGATCCCGGTGATATAGGCGCTGGCAAGGTGCGGCCACTTATGCAGAAAGGTGCGGCCTAAGATAAGTTCGGCCACAATGCTGGCCACTATTGCCAGCAGCGTCTTCTCGTAACTTTCCAGAATGCCGAATGAGACATTGCCCACCAGAAGAATAAGCGTGATGAAGAGTGGCGGCATGAACCGGTTATCCATGCTCAGCATCTTCTTCCATTGAATGCCGTTATTGGGCGGCATGGGAGTCGTGATTGCGGACTGGCTCATTTGGGCTCCTCGATTTTATAGAGTCTGCCCGGTACAAGATCATGCAAGGTTTGCACCTCTCCGGAGGGCCAGCGAATCACTGCTCTCTCGATCTGCGGATTCTTTCCCAGACCAAAGTGGAGGCGACGGTCGTTCTGCGCGGAAAATCCGCTGCCGCCAGAGACTTCCTGAATCTGCTTTTGCCCATTCCATGACAAGGCAACCTGCGCGCCGATTGCGCTGCGGTTACTCTTCGTCCCTTCCAGTTGGAATTCGATCCATTGCTCACCCGGCGCCACGGTGTTCTTGTAGAGGAGCAGCGGGCCACGCTGATTGGCCACAATCACATCCAGCACGCCGCGATTCCATAGATCGGCGAGCGCGACGGCACGGCCATCGTAGGTATCCGTTACGCCGACCGCCTGCGCCACATCGACGAACTTACCCGCGCCGTCGTTGAGCCAGACATGCTTCTGCTGATATCCGGACAGGCTCCTTCCATCCATCGCCGGCCAGTTTTTGGCATCATCGATGATCAGAGAGTTTCCGCCGGAGATCTTGGTAAAGTCATACCAGTAACTCTTCTTGCGATCGAGCGAGACATAGCCGTTGGTGAGATAGAGGTCGAGCGTGCCGTCGTTATTTAGATCTCCGAACTGCGCCCCAAAGCTCCATCCTCCTAGCTCCACGCCCATCGCGCGCGCAAGGTTCTCATACTTGATGTCGCTTCCCTTCGTACCTTCCTTGGGCACCCATAGATTGTTTCCCTGAATCAGTACGCCATCCTCCGAGATATTCGAAACGTACACCGCATATCTTCCCTGGTTGAAGATATCGCCGAACGCGACGTTCATCCCGCTCTTGGGAGCAAAGCCTACGCCGCTCTGCGAGCCTGCTTCGTGGAAGCGCTTGCCATCGTTGAGATAGAGCTCTGAAACGCCGTAGTCGTTGGCTACGAAGAGATCGGGGTGTCCGGTACCGCGCAGATCGGCGGCAGCCGCGGCCAAAGCCCAGCGGCGGCTCATAATGCCGACCTTTGCGCTTACCTCTTCGAATCTGCCATTACCCAGGTTATGAAAGAGATATTTTCGGCCGCCGTTGTTGGCGTATTCGAAGCTATTCGGCATCATCCTGGTCGATTTCAAATGCCAGAGATCTACATTCTCCGGATAATAGCCGCCGACAAATAAATCGAGCAGACCGTCGCCATCGTAGTCGAACCAGACGGCGGTGTTCGCGTTGATCCATGGCGGTAAACCTGCCTTATCGCTGACGCGCGTAAAACCGCGGCCGTGATCGTTGTGAAAGAGTTCGGGCCGCCCCCACTTGATCAGGAAGAGGTCTTCGTACCCATCGTTGTCGTAGTCTCCCCAGACAGCGCCCATGGAAACGCCAGTGCCGTCCTTGTTGACATCCGCGATGCCCATCTCCTCCGCCACATCTTTGAAGGTGCCGTCGTGCATGTTTCGGTAGAGATGATTCCTGCTACCCTCCGCGCTGTTGGTTACATAGATGTCGGGCCAGCCATCTCGATCAAAATCGACGATGGAGACGGAGGCACCCATCGAAGCCACCTCAGGCATGATGTCGGCGAGCTTCGGATCGAGCGTAGGTCCCTGGTGAACGAAATCGATACCGGCCGCGTGGGAGACTTCCGTGAGATAGAAGCCATGATTGGTCAAGGCAGCGCCGGCATCGAGTTTCGTCCGAGTGGAAGCATCGCGCCCCGACAACTTTCTGACCGCGAAAGGAGTCAGCAGCAATCCCACAAAAAAGAGGCTGACCAGAATACGTGCAATGGGTACGCGCTTCATTGACCTGCTTTGCTCCTCAAGGCATTTTCAAAGATTCCCGGCGTGACGTAGCGGGTCTGATAGGTCTGCCAATCCTCCTTGTGATGCCGATACTCCCAATCGTCCTCCAGCTTTCCGGGAGGAGCGTCATAGTCTCTTCGGGCGTGATACGGATACGGCAGTACGGTCTGCGAATTGGTCGAGTTGTAATCGCCATCCTTGATCCAGCCATCGCCTGCAAGCACATAGTCACGCACCCATCCCTTAGGGGGAGTCGCCGGAGCGGCGAAACGCAGCGACATCTCATCGCCTGCGTTCATGATGACGTAGCGATCGTCGATGCCTCCCAGCAGTTTGCGCACATCGCCGTAACGGGTATAGTAGCCGGGCAGGTCGCGCCAGATCTGCGTCGTCGCCATCAGATGGTTGTAGTCGGGAATCTCGGGCGACGATGCGTTGGCCTGATGGATCGTCGAATAGCCGCGATAGTGCAGGTCCGCGAGGCTCGGCGCCAGGCGATCGATCTTCAGCGGCGTATTCGGCAGCCCCTTCGCCCATTCGATGGAGTCCCAATAGATCTCCAAATTGGTGCGTAAACGCACGCGGCGTGGCGTTCCCGGAACGAAGACGTCCGTTAGGTCGATCAGGCAGATCTTCTTGCGGCCCGCAGGAAAGCCGAGGTTCGGGCGCGCAACCTTCCAGCCGCCATGCCCATCCGGAACTTCGAGGCTCAGTGGTTGCGGGCGCTCGTGATGTCCCTGGCTCATGGCTACGTTGAGTGACGAATCGGATGGGTGCAGCCAACCCTTGGCAATCAGCCAGAGCGGCCCCGCCTTGGGAACATTGTCACCGAGATCGATCTCGACGTAGTGGTCGCGCGTCACTCCCTGATACTGCCCACGGCCGAAGTTATCGAGGTATTTGCCGTCGAGCGTTCGCAGGATCGGGGTCACGTCCTGCCCATTGTCATCGATAGCGCGGGCAATTGGCTGAGGCGTGGCGACAGCAGTGATTGCCAGCTTCACCGGAGGAACGGCAAAGCGCTCGTCCGTAAATATCTCCGTGCCCGCCGGATGATCGACCGTCATCAGCGCAAGAGAGTCGTAGAAGTAGGTCTCCCAAAGTTCGCCAGTAACGCGCAGATCGTAAGAGCCATTCCGCGGGACCAACTCGTTTCGCCCGATCTTGTACCACTCCTCGGTCGCCTCGATGCGGGCCGATCCGAGAGAATTGATGCGCAGACCGATCGCCGAGCCCCATGGAACCGAATCTTTCACGAACTCCATCCCTTTGCCGTTGTAGGCAAAGAGGAAGGGACAGGAGCCCTTCAACCGCTGCTCAGTCACTATCACCTGATCGGCCTTGAGCGCGAACTCTGCGCGCACCGACCCGTTGGGCCAGACGATGCGCGCCACGTCCGCACCCTCCTGCTCTCCCAGCCCGAAATGAAGCTCCGGGCTCGTCATCGACTGCTTCTGCACCAGCAGCCCCGAACGGATTTCGATCTCGCCGCCGATGCCGAAGGAGTTGATTCGCTGGTCTCCCGTAGCCTGATGCGCGCGAGGACGAATGGTCTGCCAATGATATTTTTTTGTTCCCCGGTTGACAGCGTTAAAGGCGTGCCCGTCAGGAGCGAGTTCAAGCAGGTCGAGCCGACCATCTCCCTTCAGGTCAGCCACGCCGAAGACTCGCGCAGAGAGCGGCGCCTTCTTCATCGGCTGAAAGGCTCCATGCTCTCCCTGAAGCCAGATCAGAGGACTTTGAGTGGACGTTATCGACGCCAGCAGCAGATCGAATGCACCATTATTGTCCAGATCGGCTACGCGCAGCCGGACCTCTCCAGCCAGATATCTTGTCGCATCGGGAACAGTCGCCACCTCCGAAGTGGTCCACCCCTTGCCATCATCCGCGATCGAAAGGCTGGTGATCGCTCCGCCCTTACTAACTGTAAGCAGCCCGAGCGGCCCCCCATGATTCACATCCGCAACCGCAAGCGCATCGACACCTGAAAATTCTTCCGGCACCGGTTGTTCGTGGAACTTGCCGAGGCGATCGTTAATGAAGACATGCAATTGACCTGAGCCGTCAATCAGCGCTGCATCGGGATTGCCATCGCCTTTCAGATCGGCCCAAACGAACTGGCGAACCCCGGAGACGCCACCAAAAGTATGCATCGATTGAAACGTTCCATCGCCGTTATTTCGAAGCACCAGCGGCGGCGCGTCTTTCGCGCCCAGAACAATATCGAGATCGCCATCGGCGTCGATGTCCAGGGCCCATGCTCCGGTATAGCTCCCGCTCGTTATCGAATGAGGCAGTTTCGTCTGTGCAGTTACATCGGTGAATATTGCCGGGCTGCTCTGTCGTTCGAAGCGCAGCCCTCCAGCACCCGCTAGAACAAGATCCGTCTTGAAGTCATAGTTGAAATCAACAGGCAAAATGCCTTCCGGCGTCGGGGGCGTCGCTGTACTGCCTCCCGGAAATGAGAGCGCCGCTCCGGTCGACAAACGTACCTCGTGCGCGTTGGCCACCGCGGTAGCGGGAGCCCCCTTCCCATCCAGAGAAATCGCGCCAACCCAGTTCCAACTGCCGGCGGGGATATCAGCCAATGGCTGAGGAATAAACGTCATTCCCTCATCGACGGCAGCAGGCTTAAACGACGGCGACTCCAGCCGCAGAAAATGCGTAAAAGGCTCAGCCTCTTCCCCCGGTTGCGGCTTGATTACGGACAGGCTGGCGCGGAACTCCGGCACCTGCATCAATACATTTCGCAGAAAGATCGATCGCGTTGCCGCAGCCTTCGGGTCCGGCCCGGAGGCCGCCGTTTGCAGAGCGTCGAGCTGCTGCCGGACGTCTGTGGGCCATGCACTCGATTGCGCCGCAATTTTGCTTACGGTCGCGTGCAGCGTCGCGGCATCGCCGCGCTTGGCGGCAATTCGACTGAGGTCCAGTAGCGCCGCGAGATTGCCGGGCTGCACCGCCAGAATCTGCTCAATCAGCCGCTGATAATCCACCTCGCTGGTGGCGTCCCCCCTGCGCTCCACCTCCGCAGCGAGCTGATATGCCGCCCGCAAATTCCTCGGGTTGAGCCGGATCGCCTCGCGCAGGTTGGCGATCGCCTTAGCCGAATCGCCGCGGTTGCTCTCGAGCAGCCCCAGCAGATAATAGATGCGGTCATTCTTCGGAGCCAGAGAGCGCGCGCGGCCGAGCCGTTGCCCTGCTGCGTCAAAACTTCTCTGGCGTAGTGCCAGAATGCCCCAGTCAGCCCACGCCGCAGGCTCGCCCGAGACCAGCTTCGTGGCCTGCTCAAGCTTGCTGTCGGCCCTGACATCGTCCCCTACCTGGAGAGCAGCTAGCCCCACGTAAAAGTTGGAGACGAACTCGGCGTATGTTGCGGAAGACGTGTCCGGTAGTCGCGCACCTCGGCGGCAACCGACAGAGAGCAGCATCGCTACAGTCAACATGCCTGTCGCGAGACGATTCCATTGGAGAGTTCTTCCGGCTGGCCGTGGCCGATCGTTCACGATGGTTTGATTGGATACAGAGGTTCGCATAGGTCTTCGATTGAGGCGGCTGTACTGAACATATAGCATTCAAGCCACAACGGTCTTCCCATCGGACTCAAGTCTAAAACTTCACTCAATCTTAAAGGCGCATACCGGCGGCGCAACAATGGATTTCGACTCCCGACCTTGGCCTTAAGATTGATATCTCTATCCACCTTAAGGCTGATAGAAGAAGTTAGCTGCATGAGACTAAGATCGGGAGGCGCTCTTTCGCGCTTCCATAGGGACCGTGATCAAGTTTTTGAGTGGGCAGCTGACCGCAGCCAAACTGTACTGGAGGTTCTGAAGATGCGCATAGATAACATCGCCATCACGGAAAGGGATTGCCTAATTTGAACCTGCGCGTCCGGCTCCGTCCAGTTCTGTTTATTGCCGTCCTGTTGGCTGCGTGGCAGATTGCGATCAACAGGGATTCCGTTCACCTCCTGCCCGGTCCCTGGGGAGTCGTCGGCGGCATCGTCGACCTGGTGAGGCATGGAGTCCTCTTCAAATATGTGGTTGCATCGTTGTTCCGCGTAACCTGGGGTTTTGCCCTGGCCGTCGTTCTGGCTATTCCCCTGGGGCTGACGATCGGCTGGTATCGTCGCGCTGAGATGGCGTTCAACCCCATCATTCAGCTTCTTCGCCCCATCTCCCCTTTGGCCTGGATTCCCATCGCGATTCTGTGGTTTGGCGTAGGCGATCTTGCGGCAATCTTTCTTATCTTCCTGGGTTGCTTTCTTCCCCTGCTGCTGACGGCTATCAACGCTGTACAGAGCGTTCCGGCGGTCTATATCAACGCTGGCCGCAACTTTGGCCTGAGTTCGTTCGACCTGATCTATCGCGTCCTCTATCCGGCGGTGACACCGCAATTGATCGTCGGCCTGCGGATTACCCTGGGCATTGCATGGCTGGTAGTAGTCGCGGCGGAGATGATCGCGGTGAACTCCGGCCTTGGCTTCCTGATTGTGGATGCGCGCAACGCCGGCAATCGCTATGACCTGGTGGTTGCGGGAATGGTTCTTATCGGAATAATTGGCTTGCTCCTGGATATGGGGATCCGGTCCCTTGAAAATATAAAGTCGTCGCGCTGGAGCTACTCGGAGGATTGATCGTGTCGTCAATGGAAACAGTTGCGGTATCCCCAGCCTTACAGATGAAGACGAAGTTGCGCGCCGAGCACGTCAACATGATCTTCACGCGCGATGGCAAGAACACGCATGTGCTGAACGACATCAATCTTGAGGTGGGAGATGGCGAGTTCGTCTGTCTGCTGGGCCCCTCCGGCTGCGGAAAATCGACGCTGCTCAATACCATGGCTGGTTTCCTCGCACCGACCAGCGGCGCGATCAAGGTCGATGGCGAAGTCGTGCAAGGGCCGGATCCCCGGCGAATCTTTGTCTTTCAGGAGCGCGGCGTCTTTCCCTGGCTTACGGTCGAAGGCAATATCGGTTTCGGCCTATTTAAGTTGCCGCGCGAAGAGCGTGAACGGCGCATCGCGCACTACATCAACATGGTTGGGCTGAAGGGCTTTGAAAAGACCTACCCGCCGGAACTTTCAGGCGGCATGAAACAGCGGCTCGAAGTCGCCCGCGCTTTGGCCGTAAATCCTGACATGCTCTTCCTCGATGAGCCCTTCGGCGCGCTCGACTCGATTACCCGGCTGGTCATGCGCAGCGAACTGCTCCGCATCTGGGAGGCAGAGCGCAAGACCATCATCTTCGTCACCCACGATATCGACGAAGCCGTTCAGCTTGCGGACAGGGTCGTCGTCATGAGCGCACGGCCAGCGAAGATTCAGCAGATTGTCACCATCGATGTTCCACACCCACGCGACATCAGCTCGCCGCGTTATCTGGAGCTGCGCGACGGCATCTTCAAACAGATCGGGCTGGCGCACAAACTATGAACTCACTTGTCGAACCGAGGAAATGGGAGAGATTCTTCTGGCCGCTGCTGGTCTCCGCGCTGCTGTTGGCGGCATGGCACTACTGCGTCATTTGGACGGCTACGAAGATCTTCCCTTCTCCCCTCGAAGTAGAAAGAGGAATGGCTGAGTTGCTCCACGAGAACGTCCTCTGGGGCGACATCGTTGATTCGCTGCGCCGTGTGGCCATTGGATTCGGCGCTGCCTCAGCGTTGGGGATTCCGCTGGGCCTGATTCTCGGCTGGTATCCCCAGGCCGACTACGTGGTGAACCCGGTGATGCAGATTCTCCGGCCCATCAGCCCCATCGCCTGGATTCCGGTTGCGATCATCTTCTTCGGCGTCGGCGACAATGCGGCGATCTTCCTCATCTTCCTCGGCGCTTTCTTCCCGATCGTCGTAGCATGCATTGACGGTGTATCCAATGTGCCATCGATGTACCGGCGGGCAGGCCGCAACTTCGGCCTCGCGCCCTGGCAATTGCTTACCAAGGTCGTCTTCCCTGCCGCGCTTCCGCAGATCATCGTGGGCCTGCGCATCGCGCTCGGCATCGCATGGCTGGTCGTTGTGGCGGCGGAGATGATCGCCGTCGAATCCGGCCTGGGGTACCTGGTCATTGATTCGCGGAACTCCGGAAAGCGTTACGACCTTGTGGTCGCGGCTATGCTGCTGATCGGGGTCATCGGCCTGGCGCTGGACATGGGCTTCCGCAGGTTCGAAAGAATTAAATCCGTTCGCTGGGGATTCCGCGATGAGGCTTAGAAACAAGATTCTCCTCTGGGCATTCGGATGGCTCGTGGTTGTCTCCGTACTGCACGGCTATTTGAATGTCAACTGGGCTGCGGTTCTCAATGACTATCGTCCGATGTCGGAGCGGAAGATGACGGTGGCCTACCTCCCCGTCACCTGCCAACTCACCTGCCCGGTCACCGATTACATCTCGAAGTTCTCGAAGAACGGCGAGCTTTTTTTGCCGCGCATGTTTCAGGGCTTCCCCGAGATGAAGGAAGCGCTCATCTCGAACAAGGTGCAGGCGGCCTTTATCGTCGCGCCTATGGCGATTGCGCTCGTCGCCCAGGGAGTTCCCATCAAGGTCGTCTACCTCGGGCATCGTTATGGGAGCGCCGTCGTTGTCCGCAAGGATGGCCCGATCAAAACTGTTGGCGACCTGCGCGGGCGGACGGTCGCGATTCCGAGCCGCTTCTCCGATGAGCGTCTTATCCTCTTTCGCGCGATGAAGGTCTGGGGCATGAAGCCGGGCGACATCAAGATGGTCGAAATGGCTCCGCCGGACGTTTCGGGAGCTCTGGCGGCGGGGGCCATCGACGCCTTCTCCATGGGCGAGCCCTTTCCTTCGCAAGCAGAGATGGCGGGCTACGGTCGCGTGCTCTTTCAGGCGCGGGACTATTGGCCGGATTACATGTCCTGCATTCTCGTGGTGCGGCAGGACGTAATCGACCACAACCCAAAGGCTGTCCAAGTCCTCGTCGACGGAATCGCGCGGTCGGGCCTCTGGCTCGACAAAGGCAAGCCGGAGCGCGAGGACGCAGCCGACTTCGTAGGCCGTTTCTACTACAACCAGAAGCCAGCACTGCTGCGATGGGCGCTCACCAGGCCCATGGACCGGGTCACGTACAGCCCGCTCGCGCCGCGCAAGGCAGACTTCGACATGGTTCGTGACCTGATGATCGAAACCGGCATTCTGCATAAGAAGCTGGACTTCAGCCAGTACACCGACACCCGCTTCTCCGACAAAGCAAGCATTCAAACCGCATGGAAGTACCAGGCAGGCAGCGGTGTAGCGCAATAACAGCTTCGATGTTTATTACTGCTTCTCCAATCGAATTTTCTCGAACTTCAAGGAGAGAACCAAAATGATTCGTCGACGATTTATCCAACTCCTTACGCTGGGCACCGGCAGTCTGGCGACGATCGGGGCCATTGAAACGACTGCGAAGAAAACCGTAACGTACCGCGTTACCGGCTTCACCTGTGTCACCTGCGCCGTGGGTCTGGAGGTCATGCTGCGTCAGGAGAAGGGCGTTGCATGGGCCAAGGCAAGCTATCCCGATGCCAGTGTAGTCATCAAGTATCACCCCGGCGAAATCTCGGAGGACTCGCTCAAAAACTACATCTCCAGCATGGGATTCAAGGCGCAAGAAGCAAAAGGTTAACAGATTGAAATATCTTCCAGTCGAACAAGGAAAACGATGACGGAAAATAACTACGCACGACTTGCAGTATCGCTCAACGAATCGCTCGACCTTCGCCAGCCGCCCATCGCGATCAGCTTCACGGATGTCACCCCGAACGGCGTGAATAGACATGCCGGCCGCGTCTCCGCAGGATGCCGGTTCTGGGAGGACGCCGCTACGTCATCGTTCGCTACATCCGCTGCCGATCATAGCCTTTGCGCCATTGGAGTCTACACGCATCATCTGGAGCCATCGCCACAGCAGCAGACCGATTTAATGGATACGCTGAAGGTGCTCGGCGAACTTGAGTATGTCCGCGAAGAAGATCTTGCAACGATTCCCGTTCTCGCTTCGCAGCCTAAATATGTTGTCTATTCCCCGTTGGCTGAGACTCCGCTACCGCCGGACGTGGTGATGCTCTTCGTCAACCCCAGCCAGTCACTGATTCTGACCGAGGCGACGCAGCAGGTGGAGCATCAGCCGCCGCCGGCGATGGGCAGGCCCGCGTGCGCCGTTGTGCCGCAGGTGATGAACACAGGCCGCGCGGCAATGAGCCTGGGTTGCTGCGGGGCCCGGGCTTATCTGGATGTCCTTACCGATGGTGTAGCCCAGTTCGCCATCCCCGGCGCGAAGCTAGCGGAGTATGTCGCGCGCATCGAAGTGCTGGCAAAGGCCAATGCTGTGCTCTCCAAATTTCATCACCTGCGGCGCCTCGACGTACAAGCAGGACGAACGCCTACCGTGAAAGAGTCGCTGGCCGCTTTGGGAGCATAAGCGGAACCGGGCTGTGTTGCGGAGACGGCAGCAAAAATTACTTCGGACCCCAGATGCGAAAGTTTCCGCTGCTGTGGAGCAGGCTCATCATGTACAACATGCCATCGTAGTAGCGCTGCTCTCCAGATGGGATGGGCATGTTCCACAGCTGCTCGACGAAGGCTTTGGAGATCGGATTCTTTGCGGCGGAGAGGCCTGCGGTCGCGGTGGTTGCTACTATTCCCGGAGAGTGGCGCTTCGAGAGCGGCTTGCCGTCGAGCGTGTATTGATCGGCAAAGGTGCCGATTCCTTGGCTGAAGAGGAACTTCTGGATGCGGTCGCTCAGCACAATCTCTTCCGGGTCCTTGCGCCACCAGGAGTAATCGACCGCCCAGTTGCTGGCGGTACGCCAGGCATCATAGGAGAAGTTCGCCGTCATGGGATTAAAAGCCGTGCCGTGCGGCTTGCCGTCGAAGTCGGCATAGTTGGGCGAAAGGCCGGTGGTGGGGTTGGTCGTCTTCGGGAAGAAGCCGCGGCTGGCAGTTGCAGCCTCGTCCCAGAAGGCGCGATCTTCCTTCGGTCCCCAACGTGACCAGAGCTCATAGAACGCGGGCAGATGGTAGGAAGGATCGGTGAAGCCGTTCCGGTCCTGTCCGGGAACGAAGAGGATCATCCTGTACTGCTCGTTGACCATGGGGCCAACCGTCTGTGGGCGATTGCGCGGAGCAGCGCCGGGGCGAACGGGAGGGATGTAAGGCGGATCACCGGGCTTCAACCGAAAGGGCGGCGTACCGGTCTGGATCGGGTGATGACGCATGAGGCTGAGAATGCGATCGGCCTGAGCCTTGTAGTTGTAGATGCCCGTGCCGTTGCCCCAGCGGTTGGCGGCAAAATAGAGACTCATCACAAAGTACTCTTCGCCGTCGGGCGCGGGTGAGTCGGAGCGTGGCGTGCCGTCGGTGTGCATGGACCAGGAGAAGTAGCCGACAGATGGATTCGCCGGATCGGTGATAAGCATGTAGGTGTTGGCCCAGTTCCAGATGGCGTCGAACTCGTGCTTCTTGTTCATCTGGACGGCGATCATCATGCCGTAAGACATGCCTTCGGTGCGGGCGTCATGATTGGCAACATCGGTGATATACGCGAGCGGGCCATTGGCGTTGCTACCCACCTCGTAGTAGAGCGCCTGCGTCTTCTTGTCGCCGTGAAAGAGTTGGTTGAAGGCGGCGTCGATCTTGGCGCGAGTCTGCTCCGCAGTATGCCCCTGCTCGGCAAAGAGGTTGCGATAATGGCCTGTGCGGTAGGCTCCGGAGCCATCGCTGTCCGGTACGGACACCCCATGCTGCGAGCCCGCTCGCTGAGCGCGTGCTGCTATCGGCGTACTGAAGAGAAGCGCGGCAGCCATGAAGAACAATGGCATTCGGATAGGTCGCATCATCATCTCTCCTGACAGCTACCAATCCGTCAGCGTGCCGTCGAGTTTGCGCGCGATCGGCAGATAGGCGCGCTGGTAGGGATGCTTTGCCGCGAGCGTTTCGTCGATATCGACCCCGAGCCCGGGCGCGTCGCCGGGATACATATAACCGGCATCAAACGTGTAGTTGTGGGGAAAGACTTCGTCGGTGAGAGCGCTATGCGGCATGTGCTCCTGAATGCCGAAGTTGTGGGCAGCCAGGCCAAGGTGCAGCGCAGCCGCCATCGTGACCGGCGAGAGGTCAGTCGCACCATGAAAGCCGGTGCGAACGTGATAGAGAGCAGCAAAGTCCGCTGCCTTCTTAAGAGGAGTAATGCCACCGCCATGAACGATGGCCATGCGGAGATAGTCGATCCACTGGTGGCGGACGAGATCGTGCGCGTCCCAGATGGAGTTGAAGACCTCACCTACAGCGATAGGCGTTGTAGTGTGTCTGCGGATGACCTCGAAGCCCTCCTGCAACTCGGCAGGGGTCGGATCCTCCATCCAGAAGAGGTGATACGGCTCCAGCGCCTTTCCAAGGCGTCCCGCCTCGATGGGCGTAAGCCGGTGGTGAACATCGTGCAGCAGATGAACGTCCGGACCGAGTTCAACGCGAAGCTTCTCGAAGAGCAACGGCGCAAAGTTGAGATACTTCTCCGTGGACCAAAGGCTCTCAGACGGCAGGCCGCGTTCGGCAGGTTCGTACGGCTTGCCCGCCTTAGGCACGCCGTAACTGCTGGCGACTCCGGGTACACCGGATTGGGCGCGCACGGCAAGGTAACCCTCGTCCATGTGCTTGCGGACAGAGTCGAGCGCCTCGGGAATATCGCGCCCGTTGGCGTGCGTATAGACAAGCACGCCGTTGCGGCTCTTGCCTCCAAGCAGATTGTAGACAGGCGTGTTGAGCGCCTTGCCCTTGATATCCCATAACGCCACGTCCACCGCACCGATGGCGGCCATGGTGACGGGGCCGCGACGCCAGTACGCTCCGCGGTAAAGATACTGCCAGATGTCTTCCGTCTGAAATGGATCGCGGCCAATCAGGCAGGGGAGAACATGCTCAGACAAATAACTGGCCACGGCAAGCTCGCGGCCATTCAAGGTCGCATCTCCGAGGCCATAGATGCCCTCGTCGGTTTCGATCTTAAGCGTGACAAAGTTGCGGTCGGGAGAGCAGACAATCAAGCGGGCAGCGGTAATTTTCATGGTCTTGTGATCTCGATGTAGTCAACGGGCGCAGGTTCGGCGCCGTTGGCGACGCCGCTCAACACCAGTCTATCGCCGGGCGCAAGCCGGACACCGTGCACAGTGAAGCGTGTACTGGTGTGGCCGTCGAGTTTTTTGTCGGAGACGGCCGGAGGGACGATGTTGTTCGCCGCCCAATGAGCGATGGGCTTGCCGTTGAGCAGAAGCTCGTACTGCGCGGTTCCGGGGTGAATGTCAAAGTACTGTACAGCAATGTTGTAGATGCCCTCAGGCTTCTCGAGCTTTGTTGTAAGCGTGCAGGCAACTGCGCGATTGCAGACCACTGCTTTGCCGCCTGAAGCGGTCTCCCAAGGGGTAACGTCGACGGGAGTGTAGCCGTCGCCTTGCATCGCCTCGGCTTCGATGCGATTGGGATCATGACCAACACGGCCCTTTGCATCGGGAATGCCCGACATGCGCAGAAACCATTCGCTGACGGCATCGCGCCAGACGATAGCGTGGCCGGCCTGGTATTCAAAGAGCGCGAGCGTCCGCTGGTAGCGTTCGTCGTCGATCAGGCCATGAAGCTTCTCCCAGCGCGGAGCATAGGTCGCAGCCGTAGCCGCACCATCGTAGTGCGAATCGTAGACGTGCTGAATCACCGTCTTGCCGCTGTGCAGGACGTAGTTGTAAGGGACGTGATGCATGAAGAGCAGAAGCTCGTCCGGGCAGGTCGCCAGCGACTCGTAGACCTTCGCAAGCTCCGGCGGATACTGGCCGATGTATCCGGTGCCCGTGGCCACGGTACGATCCATGCCGATACCCTTGTGGTCGGCACGAATCCATTGCCCCCAGCCGTTGCGCTCCGCCGATTCAATGCCGGGGCCGTAGTGAATACCGATGATATCGGTCAGCGTGCCCAGGCCGAGCGGGCCGGTATATTGCTCGTAGGTGTGCCACGAATTGCGCTGTAGGTCGTCGATCGTGGAGACAACCAGCGGGTTGTTGCCGAACGTCAGCCGCGTCCAACCGTCGATGATCTGGTCCGTAGTAAGGTTGGGATCCCACGCGAGCTTGCCATAGCCGTAGAGGTTGGCCATGGCCATGGGATGATGCAGCCAGTTGTCGTCCAGACCGACGTTGACGACGGCGACAAAGCCGCCCAGCGGCCGGTGAAAGCTCTTCCCTTCGACGATCTCCTTGACTGGCGTGCTGCGGTTACCGGCGCGCATGTCTGTATCGAGAGCGATCTTCCACATCGGCACCAGAAAGACCATGTGCCGCTGCTGGCCGGTGTACTCCTGCGTGACCTGCAACTCGATGGCTTGGCTGGTATGCCGAAGCGCGGCAAAGAGCGGCGAAACCGGTTCGCGCACCTGAAAGTCGATGGGGCCGTGCTTGATCTGGATGACGACGTTCGGCTCGAACTTGCCATCCAGAGCGCGGAAGTTGTCGTAACCGGCCCGTGCGCGATCGGCCTTGAGGTCGTGCCAGTCGAGATGGTGGTTGTAGACGAAGCCGCGGTAAAGAACGATGCCGTGATGCGGTTTCAGGGCTCGCGCAAGGACATTCGCAGCCACCGCGGGGGTGCGTCCATATTGCGATGGACCGGGGCGACCCTCGGAATCGGCCTTCACCACGAAGCCGCCGAAGTCCGGAATCAACTTGTAGATCTCATCGGTCTTCTGCTGCCACCACGCCGCAACCCGCGGATCGAGAGGATCGAAGGTTGACAGGTGGCCGACGACCTCGGGGCTCGACAGATCGACCGACAGCGACATGCGAACGCCCCAGGGACGCAGCGCATCGGCGATGCGGGCCAGTTCGCGGAGCATCTCCGGCTGCAGGGTGCGCAGGTCGGAGTTGACGTTATTGACGGTGCAGCCGTTCAGTCCGACCGAGGCCAGCAGCCGTCCGTACTCGGAGACGCGCGTGAGGTCGGCGCGCACATGGCCGCCGTCGAAGAAGATGCTGCGGCCCGCGTAGCCGCGCTCGATGGAGCCGTCGAAGTTGTCCCACTGGTTGACCCAGCGAATCGGCGCGGAGGGAGATTCGAAGTCGGGCACGATCTCGCGCTGTTCAGCGATCTGCTCCAGCAGGTGGAAGACCCCATAAAGCTCGCCCTTCTCGCTGCCACCGGCGATGATCCAGAGATGGTGGCCGTGCTCATCGAGCCTAGATACTTTGAAGGACTCGGGGGCAAGGCTCTCTGGCCGCTTCCATTGCGGGAGCAGACGATGCAGTTGATCGGGAGTACCAAGCACAAAGGCATCTGCATCAGGCAGCGTAGAACCTGTTTCAAAGTCCGTGCCGAGCATACTGCGCAGACCGCGTGCCAGTTCGGCTGACGCGTTGCGGCCTATGGGAGAGGTGCCAGTCTGCACAATCCGGCGAGGCAACGAT
>Ga0207657_10001388_pt1 | contig 25841 bp, 25 predicted proteins | sample KBSC33metaG_FD_184316 | JGI IMG/M metagenome (GOLD analysis project Ga0207657, IMG submission 184316) | Corn rhizosphere microbial communities from Kellogg Biological Station, Michigan, USA - KBS C3-3 metaG (SPAdes) (version 2) | ecosystem: Host-associated > Plants > Roots > Rhizosphere > Soil ... | reverse complement strand
TTGCCGGCACAGTGCGAAAGCTAGGCCGCTTTACTTTCCAAGAGCTTAATTTAAGCATGGATGACATAAAAACCATGTCGGTATCTGGTGCCGACCTTTCTTATGATTTCATAAGTCGCCCCGCCTACCACCATGCCCTTGCAACTGGAGACACTGAGTTTTTACGCTTAGCCCTAAGCGAAGCAAAGGGCTTAGGCATAGACCCGGCCTCGCTCGTTCACGCTCTTCAGAACCATGATGAACTGACATTGGAACTCGTACACTTTTGGACCGTCCATAAGGATGACCTCTATGTGTTTCGGGGTCGTTCTGTAAGCGGTAATAAGCTGCGCGAAATCATCCGCAGCGATGTTTATAACCGAGTGACGGGTACACGCGCCCCATACAACCTGAAGTTTACCGAAAACGGCATCGCCTGCACGACGGCTAGTTTTATAGCGGCTTGTTTAGGTTTCGCTACGCTAGACAAACTTTCAGCAAAAGACATTGCCCGCATACGCCAAGCTCACATATTGCTCGCTATGTTCAATGCCTTACAGCCTGGTGTATTTGCACTTTCCGGGTGGGACCTTTGCGGCAGTTTAACCCTGGACACTACTGCAGTAGAAAAGCTCATAAGGGACGGTGATACGAGATGGGTTAACAGAGGGGCGTATGACCTAATGGCCCATAACGGTCATGCAAAAGTGTCGCCAGCCGGCTTGCCACGAGCCAATGCATTATATGGCAGTTTGCCAGAACAATTAGGCGACCCATCATCGTTCGTACGGCAGCTGCAGCGCATATTGGCTGTGCGCAGCCAATACAACATTGCGACTGCCCATTTAGCCGATATACCGGAGCCATCCGACCCAGGATTACTCATACTGCTCCATCGCTTGGCAGATGACACACTGCAGGCAACAGTACTTAACTTTTCTAACCGACAGGTTCGTGCTGAGGTACAGTCCGACGCACTACCCACAAGTCCTAAAGCACTTGATATGTTCAGTGGCAAAAAGCTTGCAAAAGCAGCCAAACCCCATTCTATAGTGCTGCCGCTGCAGCCCCACGAAGGCACCTCACTGCTCATTACTTAGGCTATGCCAAATATTTAACTGCCTCCGTGCTGTATCTAGGGTACATTACTAACAATAAATATTAAGGGGAGTCGTATGGTCTATACGCTTGCACAAGGTGCTAAGCAGTACAACAACCGCCTCCATTACAGCTTGTATGGTGGCGTAGAGTACTATCCAAACAAATCTTTTGCTATAAAAGAATTACTGCCGCTTATAGCAATACCTGCAGTAGCAATTGCAATACTAGCATTTGTGATTAGTTTTCATGTACCTAACATAAGCCCAACAACAGGCGGTGCAGGTCACAGCGCAGCTAACAGCCATAACAAAACATTTTCACTTGTTATAACACCCGGTTCGAAGCCCACCGGCTCTACAAGCAATAGCGGTGACAAAAGTTCAACGGGCTCGGGAAGTAGTTCTACAAGTGCACCATCAAATCAGTTTAGTGCTGGTTCGCTTACCACGCTCACGCCAGCCGGTAACGACAACGGGCAAGGCATAATCGGTGGTATGGGCGGAGGCGATACGACTTCTGTAGCACCTACACCACCGTCTTCAACTACTTTAAGTACTAGCGACCCGACCGGCACATTGCAAACATCTGCCACCGTTTCGGGAACTACTGCCACCGTTAACGCCACAGTAACTAGTCCGGTGAATGACAAAACGCTGTTAAATACCAACACTACTATCGACCCATAATTGTACTCACGCGGCCTTTACTACTGTCGTAACAGTGGTACAATGTGGCCATGAACTGGCCACCTCTGAAGCCCCGCATTGTACTAGGGGTCGCCGCTCATCCGGACGACCTAGATTTTAGTGCTGCTGGCACCATGGCCAAGTTTGCTCGTGAAGGAGCAGAGGTACATTACCTTATTTTGACTGATGGTGGGAAAGGCACAGCTGATACTCATCTCAGCAGTCAGGAGTTAACTGCTATACGGCATAAGGAGCAGCAGGCAGCTTGCAAAGCACTTGGCTGCACAGATGTGCAATTCCTAGACTATCCAGATGGTGGTTTAGAGGTAACTATGCAGCTTAAAAAAGATATTGTTAAGGCTATTCGAACCGTCCGGCCAGATGTTGTTATTACCATGGACCCGACCATGGTTTACGCAGTGGGACGCGGCTTTATTAACCATCCCGACCACCGCGCAGCAGGGCAGGCAACTTTAGATGCCGTATTCCCACTCGCGCGAGACCATTTGGCCTTTCCTGAGCTCTACGAAGCCGGCTACAAACCACATAAAACTGCAACGGTGCTTTTAACTAATTTTGAACGTAACGAGTACTTCGTAGACATTTCGAACACCATAGAGCAGAAAATAGCGGCCTTAGCAGCCCACAGCAGCCAAGTGAGCGATATTGCTACTATACAAAAACGCATGAAAGACTTAGCAGCTTCGCTCGGCAAGGAGCACGGCTATGAATATGCTGAATGCTTTGTTCGCGTAGACATAACAGAGACTTAAATACAAGAAAGATATTTAGCACTGCCAAACAACCGTGTTTGCATTTTAGGCGTATATGTGCGAAGATACTGTTGCTAGAAGAGGCTGCTAGGGAGCCCCTTACGGGGAAGTTCTAGATATCAATTAACAAGTAAGTAGTTCAGTGTTCGAGGAGCAGCTAAGTCCGTTTGTGTCTTACCTCAGTGAACGAAAGAGGCGCTTTGCGTAAATGCAAGCGCAGAAAGAGGTAATACTAAATGGCAAACAAGATTTTTGTTGGTTCGCTGGCTTACACCGCAACCGACGACGATTTGCAGCAGTTCTTTGCAGATGCAGGTACTGTAGTAAGTGCGAAGGTCATCATGGACCGCGACACCAACCGCTCCAAAGGCTTTGGTTTCGTGGAAATGAGCAGCGACGAAGAAGCCAAGAAGGCTATTGATAGCCTAAACGGCAAAGACCTCGCTGGTCGCCCAGTAGCTTTAAGCGAAGCTCGCCCACAAGCACCCCGCGAAGACCGCGGTAGCCGCTACTAAGAGTAGATTTAGAAGGCTTAAAATCCCCGTCTATTGACGGGGATTTTTATTTGCGCTGAAAACATGAAAAATCTTACTGCTTACTTTAGATGCCTAAAGTAAGCTAAGCTTTTGAAAGCTAAAGGAGGGTTCATGAAAATAGCCGTTACCAAGCCTCGCACTACTACTCATAAGGTAACGATAACTGTACCGCAGCGGTTTCTCATAAGGGACATTTTGTGATGCCACGTAACCGAAACATGGGGCGTAAGAGCCACTTGGCGCAAGACAATCAGCTAGACCAAAGCCGCCCGGGGGCAGAAGCTGCCGAAGCTCTAAATCAACCCACACGCCCCACACAACACCCCTCACGAGGCAAAAAGGCCTCCGAAGAGGCCCCTATGCGTAGACACAGCCGACGCGGCGACTAAAATCTAGTACCAGTTAGCGAAGTTAACTGCGTACCAAGTTATCCCACGAGCGTCGGTATATGAGCCGACGCCGAAGTACTTGTAGCGCTCCCAAGCGTAGGTCCAAGCAAAACCGCATGTACTGCCACCTGAGACGTCGCGTGCATCGATGTTCTCGTGGTGGCAAGGACTGGAAAGAAAGGCACCGAATACGGAGTTCTCACTGGGGCCTTCTCCTACATCTTCACCGAGTGAGGTCCAATCAGTCGTGTAACCTGCAGTTTTACCTTTACAACTGCCAGCTATCTGCGAAACAAAATTAGGATTGTGCTGCAGTATATTATGTGTGCCCATATAGTAGGCCCATTTTCGTGCAACGGTATCTATACAACCTCGCCTATCGAGCGTAATGGGTGGGTGGTTGGATTCATAGGTATATGGTTGCCTATTCGTACTGGAGTCGTTGTATGACGCCCTGTGACCATTAATGTCACTCGCCATACCGCCGCCTGAATTGAAGCAGTTGGTGTGAAGCGTAGAGGTACAGTTTGGCGTACTGGCGTAATCAGCATATGCCGAAGGTAATAGTATCTGGCGCAATTTGGCGCTGACCGAGCTATCGTTAGCCGGTAAAGAAACAGGTTTGAAATCTGGAAGTGTATTAACTCGCTTTTGAGGAGGAGTTATGCTGCAGCGCTGCTGCAACTTTGCTGCCGTACGCGCAAAAACACCTGTCGTGTCGCTTGAATTGTAAATGACCTGTGCGTGGTCAGCGGCGTTTACTATCAGCACCGAAAGGTTGGGGACTTGTGTTATATCGACATGGGATATATCTTGACCCTTAGCAAGGCCGTGCACCTCAGATCCGTTCACGCTATCAAATAATTGCTTAAGTTCACCATTACCAAGCTGAGCGGTTGTAGTCGAACCGTCGCTCGACGTATTGCAGTACAGTGTACCGTCTCCTGCGACAATAACATCGCCTGGGCGCATAAGACTGCTCGCAACCTTAGTATCAGGATCCTGTCGTAACTGAGTGTCATCGAGGGATTGTAGCTGAGCTACGATTTCATCTGATCCAGTCGGGAAAGGTGTGGCAGCATGCGCAAAGAATACACGATATCCGACCCAACCGAATATTAAGGCGAAAAGCACCAGGTACAGTAGCTTAAACTGCGGCTTGTTCCAAGATTTTACTGTTTGATATCGAACCTTTTTAGCACTGGTAGGCTTTTTACTTTTTGCCATAGCATTCCTTTTACGTTTAACTGCCATTACGCTTATGTATAGCAAAAACAACACTAAAGTCAAGGAGACAGCATAAGCATTGTGAGCATCCTCACAATATTGGGCAAATTTGTTGTACTCACGACTTTCGCGGTGTACTATTCACTATGAACGCAGCCTTTACAATACATAAAAATAGGTACAAAAAATGTTAGAAGATACCCCAACAGCACCAATGCCCGACGAGCCCGATGAAGTAACACGGAAAGCTACTTCTGCCGCCAAACAAATGGTAGCCGTTACCGGCCTAGCAGCCGCCGGCGTCCTTGGAGTAGGTGCTAATGCAGCAGCCTACGCCGATACAGCACCGCTGCCAGCTGCCAGCAGCCCTAGTACTCCTAGCCCTGAAGCCGCGTCAAGCAGCAGCGACGCAGAAGTCACCCCTCTACCAACGCCTACCTCAACAGCACTGCCTAATGCCGTCGTGGCGCCTGCTGTGCACATCGTTAAATCGCCGACATCTGAGAACACACCATCAGATAATAATTCCGCACAATTAGGTCAAGCAACGCATATCGTTAAGGCACCGCACCCAAGTGAGTCTAATAGCCAGGTGGCACCTGCTGTGCACATCGTTAAATCTCCCACACCCACTAGTACTCCATCCGAAAGTAATTCCCCTCAACTTGGTCCTCCCACCCATTTAGTCAAATCACCCACACCAGGTGAGTCAAATAGCGAAGCACCAGCAACTACCGAACAGCCAGAACTGCCACACACTGGCGACCCGATTAATCCGCTAATCGCCGCAGAAATCGCAGGTGGAATTGGGGCAGCCGGAGGCGCAACCATAGCCCTGGCTCGACGTAACCGCAGGCCAGAAGAGCAATAACCTACCTCTCAGTAGCATATCTAACTGCCTGCAATACTCTGTTAGATCATACTAATAGGGTAAGGAGATGATGTATGAATAAGTACGGACCGAAAGCTAGCGAGAAAGTCGAAAAGGCAATGCACGAATATAAACGCGGTGAGTTACGCACCGGCAGTGGTAAAAAAGTAACGAGCCGCGATCAAGCTGTCGCCATAGGCCTCGATGAAGCCCGACGCAGTGGCGGTAAGGTACCAAAGCAGAAAGATTAGATGCATAAACGAGCAAAGAGGCGTTAACTAGAGCGCCTCTTTTGCTATATTTAGTATATGCAGTTTATAAAAGCGGAGGGTTGGCACCCTGGCATTGAAGCTTTGGCAGGGCGTCTCACAAAAGAGTTAAGGGCCGGCAAGAAAGTCCTTTGGCTGGTGCCAGGCGGCTCCAACATCCATGCCGCAAGCCAGATTATGAACTTACTTGAGGAAGACTTAAGCGAGCATTTGGCCATTCTACTCACCGATGAACGCTATGGCCTACCAGGCCACAAAGACTCTAACTATCGGCAACTCCACGATGCAGACTTTAACCCAAAACAAGGCACATTTACGCCTGCCATAGCCGAAGGCCTAACGCTGCCCGAAACCGTACAGCGCTATTCAGAACTCGTTGAGCAAGCATTTGCCAGTGCCAATATCATCATCGGCCAGTTTGGTATTGGGGCGGATGGCCATATTGCAGGCATTTTACCGCATTCTCCTGCCTCCTCAAGCAGCAATCTTGTGGCGGGTTATGAGGCGCCACCATACACCCGGCTCACACTCACATTTGAGGCGCTGACACAGTTGACTGCGGCCTACGCCTTTGTATTCGGTAAAGACAAAGAACCGGCCCTGAAAAGGCTCCAGACTGAGGAGTTGAGCCTACAAGAGCAGCCTTCGCAAATACTTCGACATTTACCTGAAGCTTACATATATAATGACCAGATTGGGAAGGAGAAATAATGAAAATAGCTATACATGGATTAGGGCGTATGGGCATGCAAATAGCCCGCAAGCTGGCCGAAGGCAAGCATGAGGTCATTGCTTTTAACCGTAGCCCAGGGCCGGTCGAAGAGGCAGCGAGCTACGGCGCTATTGCCGTACACTCAAAACAAGAAGTACTCCAGCAGTTCGGCGACGAGCAGGTAGTGCTGTGGCTTATGCTACCGGCCGATATTGTTGATGCGCAAGTTGAGGAGTGGTTACAGCTTCTACCAAAAGGAAGTATTGTCATAGACGGCGGTAACTCCGACTACCGTTTAACACGACTTTTGAACGAAAAAGTCAGACAAGCTGGCTGCAAGCTGGTAGATGTTGGCACGAGTGGCGGTGTTTGGGGCTATCAAAATGGCTTTTCGATGATGGTTGGCGGCGATGATGAAGCGGCAGTCAACAGCTTAGAGCCAGTGCTAAAAGTCTTGGCTGCACCCGAAGGTGCCTACCACTATTTTGGGCCCAGTGGGGCAGGGCACTTCGTAAAAATGACCCACAATGCGATTGAGTACGGCATGATGGAATCGCTTGCCGAAGGCTATCGTATGCTCAAAGACGGACCCTATAATGCCATCGACTTGGCCGCGGCAGGAGACGTTTGGCAACATCACAGTGTCATAACCTCCTGGCTCAATGAACTATCCCGTGACGCACTGCGCGAAAACCCTGAACTCGAAGGCATAGACGGTTATGTGTCCGAGTCTGGCGAGGCGCGCTGGACACTCGAAACGGCTCATGAACATAACCTACCCATGCCAAGCATTCAAGCAGCCTTCGATGTTCGCCTAGCTTCCCAAAAGGGTGAAACAAACTTTGCTACTAAGCTACTTGCCGCTATGCGCAACAAATTTGGTGGTCATAACTTGAATAAAGATGGCAGAGCCTAGCACAAAACAACCTTCGGTGTTGGTCATCTTTGGTATAACCGGTGATCTTGCCCGGCGAAAAGTGTTGCCGGCGCTCTACCATTTAGTAAAAGACGCCATGCTCCATGAAAAAACAATTGTCGTCGGCACGTCGCGCAAACAGCTCACTACCGAACAACTGCTCGAGCAAGTTGAGCTCTGCGTACTCGAAGCCGATAAAGTCTGCGACCCCGACGTGCTAGGTAAAATACGCGACCTTATAGTCACCGTACAACTTGACCCGGATAAAGATGAAGATTATGAGCAACTCCATGCTCGGCTTCAAGAGCTCGAAGACAAGCAGGGCGTTTGCCTTAACCGTTTATTCTACTTATCTATTCCCCCAAAGGTGTACGGCCAAATAGTTACCAAGCTAGGCAAACATCACTTAAGCGGTAGCTGTAAGCATGGCAGCGCAGAAGCCCGGCTGCTGGTAGAAAAACCCTTTGGTTTTGACCTAACGAGCGCCGAAGAACTCATAAATGTTACCCAGGCGTCATTCAAGGAAGAGCAGGTGTTTCGTATAGACCATTACCTCGCTAAACAGACCGTGCAAAACATTTTGACGTTTCGGCAGTGCAACACAATATTTAATCATTCGTGGGATCGCGAGCACATCCACCGCATAGAAGTTGTGGCATATGAAAAAATAGGTATAGAAGGCCGCGCAGAGTTTTATGAACAAGTGGGAGCACTGCGTGACCTCGTACAAAGCCATCTACTACAACTGGTAGCACTTACCACCATGGAACTTCCAGAAGACCTTAGTAATAGCGATGCTATTCACGAAGCGAAGCAACAACTGCTAGATTCGGTCGAGCCACTCTCCAGCGAACAGTTACAAGCTGTCGTACGAGCTCAGTATGATGGCTACCGCGAAGAAACAGGGAATGCTGACAGCATAATTGAAACGTTCGTGTCGCTGCTACTTGGAATCAGCAATGAACGCTGGCAGCATGTACCGATTTACGTGCGTACCGGTAAAGCACTGGAGTATAAACATACGGCTATAGCAGTTGATTTCGGCGAAGCGCAGCGCAACCGGCTCACGTTTCGGTTACAGCCAAACGAAGGTATAGATATTGAATTGCAAGTTAAAAAGCCTGGCTTTGCCCATGACACAGAAACGGTACGCATGGATTTCAGCTACGACCAAAGCACAGCAGCTCACCCTGATGCATATGAGCGAGTACTGCTTGATGCCATCCGTGGCGACCGCACCCTGTTTGCAACTGCCGGCGAAGTATTGGCTTCCTGGCGTATTTTGCAACCCATTCTCGACATGTGGGCTGCTCATAGCGATGATTTGCGCAGCTACCCACAAGGAGCCAACCCCGAGCAACTTATACAGTAATTTTCAAGCATAAACGGGTATAATTGCCTGTAGATGCTCGATGTACTGATTATTATTTTCCTCGTTAGCGCTCTTTTTCGTGGAAAAGAAATCGGTTTTGTTCAGCAACTTTGCTCTACAGTCGGATTTTTTGGCGGTTTGCTTATTGGTGCAGCATTGGAGCCCCATACCGTACGGCTAGTACACAGCACTCTTTCACGTACTTTCGTAACACTAGCTACCACCCTAGGTTTCGCCTTTATTTTTCTTGTTGTAGGTGAATATGTCGGCCTTACGCTTAAACATAAGGTGCAAACAAAACGCATTAACTCAGCCGATAATTTCTTAGGCTCACTCTTAAGCGCGACTTCTTTCCTTATAGCAATTTGGTTAGGCGCCGCTATACTCACCGGCCTGCCATACCCTGGCTTTCAGCAAAGTATTCGGCAGTCATATATCATTTCGACCTTGACGCACAAGTTACCGGCCGCTCCAGGCATAATTAGTGATTTCGGCCACCTCATAGACCCCAACGGTTTCCCGGACGTATTTATTGGTAATGAGCCAAACCCTCCGGACAAAATAAACTTGCCGTCCTCAAGCGCGCTGGCAGCAGCAGTCAATAAGGACAAAGGTTCGGTCGTCAAGATAGAAGGGCAGGGCTGCGGTGGTATAGTTGAAGGCTCCGGTTTTGTGGTTGGCAACAATTTAGTTGCTACCAATGCACACGTTGTCGCCGGCATTAACCACCCATACGTACAGGACGCCAATGGTACCCATAGTGCGGTAGCAATCTGGTTCGATCCTAACCTCGATTTTGCAGTGCTACGGGTCTCGAACTTAGCAGGCTCGCCGCTTGTTATTAATTCCTCTACGGCCGCCAATAACACACCTGCCGCAGTTATGGGCTACCCAGGAGGCGGCGGTTTTGATGCCGAGCCAGCATCGGTGCTTGATGAATTCACGGCAGTTGGTCGCAATATATATAACAGCGGCCATACCGAACGTGACGTTTACGAAATTGCGGCCGATATAATCCCGGGTAATTCCGGCGGTCCATTGGTTGCCGAAGACGGCACGGTCATAGGTGTCATTTTTGCCCAATCTACCAGCTATAACCATGTAGGCTATGCGCTTACAACCGCGCAAATTACGAGTGAAATTAACCATGCAGCCGCCCAAAACCAAGCGGTCAACACCGGCAGCTGCGCCGAGTAATAGTCATAAGCGTGCTACAATTAATCGGATAATCAAACAGTCACACAGACAATATGCCAACACCCGAAGAATTACTGCGCAAAGGTGCTGAAGCACCAGCGGAATTACTCGATAAAACAATCGAGGTCACAACAGCAGTACGCGAAGCACTGCCTGCCGACGAACTCGTTAAAAAGACTGAAGACTACTGGAATATGCTTGGTCCTGGCCTCACTACTGGAGCTTCTGATGACGACCCATCTGGCATAGCAACCTACAGCCAGGCCGGCGCCCAGTATGGGTTTGGTTTGCTATGGCTCGCACCATTAACGTTTCCACTCATGGCAATTGTGCAAGAAATGTGTGCGCGTATTGGTATGGTTACAGGCCGCGGACTTGCCGGTAATATCCGTGTATTCTTCAACCGACGTTTGCTATACATATGCACGACGCTACTGTTTGTTGCCAACGCCATAAACATCGGAGCAGACCTAGGAGCCATGGCCAAGGCTGTGCAGCTGCTTAATCCACGTGCAGGCTTTGGCTTTAGCGTAGTTGTATTAACGCTCATCAGTTTATTTCTCCAAATTTTCACGCCATATATTCGCTATGCCCGTTATCTAAAATGGCTGGCACTTATTCTGCTTTCTTACGTTTTTTCTGCCTTACTGGCTCATTTGCATTGGGGAGACGTTTTCCGCCAATCGCTTACGCCAACGGTACATTTTGAAAAAAGTCAGATGCTGCTTATATGTGCCATACTGGGCACCACTATTTCACCATACCTCTTCTTTTGGCAAACATCGCAGGAAGTAGAAGAGCAGATACTACAAGGCAAAACTACATTGCATGACCGCCGCACGGCTACCGACCCAAAAGATATAAAGAGCATGCGTATAGACGTTTGGTCAGGTATGTTGCTAAGCAACCTCGTGATGTTCTTCATTATTGCCGCCTGTGGGGCACTACTTCATTCGCATAGCATCACTAATATCCAAACGACCGCTCAAGCTGCCGAAGCCTTGCGGCCATTTGCTGGCAACGCCACCTACTTCCTGTTTTCACTCGGTATCATCGGTACTGGTATGTTGGCCATACCAGTCTTAGCTGGCGCTAGTTCCTATGCTATTGCCGAGAGCTTCCGTTGGCGCGAAGGTCTGTACCGTGACCTGAAGCAGGCCTACGCCTTTTACGGAATCATCATTATATCTATGCTCATTGGCTTAAGCCTGAACTTTATCGGTGTGGACCCTATAAAAGCATTAATATACGCAGCCGTCGCCAACGGGCTGGTAGCACCTATAATCTTGCTCTTTATAGTCTTACTCAGCAGCAACAAGAAAATAATGGGCCGCTGGACCAATAAACCAGCTACAACATTCATTGGCTGGGTCGTCATAGTCGCCATGGCCGCCTCCGGCATAGCCGCCATATATTCGCTCATCTAAAAAGGGAAAGTTAGCAGCGAATGGTCTGCGCTAGCAGAGCTGGATTTATTCCAGCAGTGAGCGCCGGAAGAAAACCGTCGGTTGTCTTCCGGAAGCCGAAGGTCGCTATTCATTCCGGAAGGCTTCGATGGGTGCCTTACGCGCCGCCTTCACAGCCGGAATCAAACCAAAGATAACACCCACAACCATAGACACGCCGGTTGCTAGTAGTACAATCTGCCAGGTTATAACTGGTTGCAGGTTAGTGAGTATACGAATAATCAAGTTGCCGAACCCGGCAACAACAATACCGATTATGGCGCCCACAAAGCTCAGCACCGCTGCTTCCACTAAGAACTGCACAAATATCTGCCGGTTCGTAGCGCCAACAGCTTTACGTATACCGACTTCACGCATACGCTCCGTTACACTCACCAGCATAACGTTCATTATGCCCACGCCCCCAACCAGTAAAGAAACTGCCGCAATGCCGCCAATAAGCTTTGTAAGCAAGTCGAGTATGGCATTCGTTGCAGCTAAGCTCTGGTCCGACTTCAGGACGCTAAAATCTTCCTGACCGCCATGCGACTTAAGCAAACGGGCGCGAATGGATGCAACTGTCTGATCCGTAGCTTTAGGGTCATTTGGCTTTGTTAAAACCTCATACAGAGCCGCAGTATGGCTGGTTATGTCTTGCGCCACACCATAGGGAATAAATATTGCATCATTGAAGTCTACTTGGCCAGAGAATGGCGTTGCTTCGAAGGTGTCAAACACGCCTCGAACTATAAAGTCCTGGCCTCGAAAGTTAAGTGTGCGGCCAAGGGGCACATTTTCGTTAAAAAGCCGTATAGCCGCGCGCTCGCCAAGCACAGCTACATGCGCATCGGATTCATCAGAACTAAAAAACACCCCGAAAGCCATGTCTTGCTTGAGTAGATCGGGCATTTGGTCGGTCGTACCAATCACCACTTCACCAGTCGGTGTTTGGTCACCCTTTACTTGACCCCCCGCAATTGCAAAGGGTACCGCTACGTTCACCCCCCGCGACCCGGCAACCGTAGCGTAGTCGCTTTCGGGTAAAGGAGTGGTGACAGTGAAGTCCGATAGCACGCCTATTCCTTGGCCTTCACTGGCACTTACGTTATGCGCGCGCACTGCTATCACGTCTTTGCCGAGCTTATTTATTTGGCTATTCACCTGGTGCTTGACGCCTTCGCCAATTCCGACCACTGTAATAACTGAGGCGACGCCAATAATAACGCCGAGCATCGTCAAGAAACTGCGGCTCCGGTTAGCTCGCAGGGCAGTTAGTGCCATTTTTACATGGCCCTGAGCGAGCGATTTCATGACCGGGCTCCTTTTCGAGTAGTCGTCTTTGTCTTGCGCTTTGTGGTGACCTTTTTAGTAGGCTTAAGCGTGCGTTTCGCTGGCTTAGTTGGAACTGCTCGCATAACAGCAGAAACGCCAGCGAGAGCTTCCTCCTCGCTTAAACGTGCGACATTGTACATCGCGCGCCGGGCAGTTGGTGCTACCTGACCAAGTGCTGTTTTTTCATCTTGTACAACTGTACCGTCATGCATATACACAACCCTCGTAGCATAACGAGTAAGCTCAGGGTTATGCGTAACAAAAATGATAGTGTTGCCCATACGGTGGATTTCGCTCATGAGCTCCATAATGAGCCGAGACCCGGCGCTATCGAGGTTGCCAGTTGGCTCGTCGGCAATTAGTAGTTTTGGATTGTTCACGAGTGCTCTGGCAATAGCTGCACATTGTATCTGGCCACCGCTCAGTTGTCCTGGTAAAAAGTACTCACGGCTTTGCATACCAACACGCTCCAGCATATTGCTGGCCATTTTAAGCCGTTTTGTGAGCGTCATATTTTTGTAGGTTAGCGGTAAGGCAACGTTTTCAAGTACCGTCATCTTCGGCAGTAAATTAAACTGCTGAAATACAAAACCAATGGTATCACGCCGGATTTTTGCTGCCTGGTTTGGGCTTATACGCTCAGTATTACGACCGTCCAGCTTATAGCTACCATGGCTCGGCTTATCAAGCAGGCCCATAATGTTCATGAGTGTACTTTTGCCACAACCGCTCGGACCCATAACCGCTACGAACTCACCTTTTTCAATTATCAAGTTAACCTCGTCGAGCGCCAGAGTAGTGGCGTCGCCGAAGCCGTACAATTTGCTGACGTCTTGTATTTCTAATAGAGCCATTTACTTTAGTTTAAACCCCTATTTGCAACCTCGGCAAGCAACTAATGTAGTAATAACGACCTTATCTGTTACAAAGTAGTTTTTCTCTCCAGCTTTTGTATAATGGTTCCAGCCACTTTTTCCAAAAATTTAAAATTATAGATTTTGAATTTTTGAGAGGAGAAGCATAGCTCTAAACCGAAGCTTTTGCCGTAGACAAAACGAGGTAGGAGTGTAGGCTTTGACGAGGAGAGATGCAGGAGTGGTTGAACTGGCACGCCTGGAACGCGTGTATGGCAGCAATGTCATCCAGGGTTCGAATCCCTGTCTCTCCGCCAAAATAAAAAGATTCCTTCTGGAGTCTTTTTATTTTGCAGGAGTTTGAAGCCGTACTGCGCCAGCAGCGGGTTCGCAAGGAGTGAAGCGCGCAGAAGCTTGCTTCGAGCACTGGAGCGACGGAATAGCAGCGTTAGCTGCGTCATCCCTCTCCCTCCGCCAATTATTTCTGTGTATAATCGATTGCTGCCAAGGCTAAACTCCGCACAGCACTAATCATCTCGTCCTCAGTAAATTGAGTATTATCAAGCTCAATCGCCACCGGTAACTCAGCTTGCTTATGCGGTTGCCACGAAAGTGTTATCGTTGCCACGGCTGTTGTTTTGGCTGGCTCGTATTTAACAGTAGTATCGGGTTCAACAAAAGGCCGAGCAGAGCGTTCACGGTCTTGCTTACGGCGTAGTTCAATTTTCGTCCGAGCGGCCGCAAGCTCGGCAGCAGTAGGGTTAGCAATGCCTTGCAAGCGTAAGGTACGTCGTGCCGCTTCTTCTGCTTCGCATGTCATAAACAGGTCTAGTACTGGCTGAACATGAATGCCAGTTTCTTCAGCCGCATGGTCAAGCTTGTAACGCGGATTTCGTCCATCTACCACCAGAACGTCAGTGTCATTATCACGTGCCAGCTGAAGCGTCATTGCCCACCATTCGGCGCCGGCTTTCTGCACATAAGGCAACTCACCGAGTATGGCCACTGACTGCGAAATTATTGGTCGCTGCAAATCACCAACGTCTAGGTCATTTTCATAAGCTCGCCGACTAGCATGAACTGCAGCCGCAGCATCCTCTAAACTTTGGCCGGTTGGCAAGGGGTCGGACTCGCCTAATTGTAAATACTCGCGTACGAGCGCAACATAACGGCGAAAAAAGTCACCAGCAACAGCGTAATATACCTGCAACCCATTTTCTTTCAAAATTGCCGCTATAGCCTTGCCGGCGGCACCTTTGCCGGTTTTGGTTTCTCCATCCACATACACCGCAAGTAGATCTTTCGACTTTTGAGACATTGAACCCTATTCTAGCAAATCCTCACCTCTGGAGCTATACTGCTATATATGGTGAGATTATACAGCTGGAACGTGAACGGCATCCGAGCCGTTATGAAAAAAAATCTTTTTATACCATTCGTAACCGAACATGACCCGGATATTTTATGTTTGCAGGAAACAAAAGCACAGCAGGGCCAAGCCGAAATAGACTTGCCGCAGTACCACGAGTACTGGAACAGTGCTGAACGGCCAGGCTATAGCGGCACTGCCATCTTCAGTAAACAGGCCGCACTCAATACTTTTTACGGCTTGCCTGAAGACATTGAGAAAAAGTTCGGCCTGACCGCCGATGGCTACGGCGACCCGAACAAAGAGGGCAGGGTAGTGACCGCCGAATTCGAGAAGTTCTATGTCGTTACGGTATATACACCGAATGCTAAAGACGACCTAAGCCGGATACCTTTGCGTTATAAGCATTGGGACCCAGCATTCTTAGAGTATTGCAAACAACTGGAACAGAAAAAGCCAGTAGTCTTCTGTGGCGACCTGAACGTTGCTCATACGCCTGACGATTTGGAAAATGACAAGACTAATGTCGGTAAAAAAGGATTTACGAACGAAGAACGAGAAGGCTTCCAGAATTTCGTTGATGCCGGTTTTGTCGACACCTTGCGATTGTTTAAGCAAGGCAAGGGCTACTACACCTGGTGGAGTCACTTTGCCCGAGCACGAGAACGAAATGTGGGCTGGCGCATAGACTATGTGTTAGTTTCGAGCAGCCTGAAAGATAAAGTGAAGGCTGCCAGTATTCACCCCGCTGTCATGGGTAGTGACCACTGCCCGGTAAGTGTAGAGCTAGATGTATGAAGCTCGCATTCGTATCACTTTTAAGTAGCGACAAACTAAAGCTACCGGGGCTTCTGTACGAGCCCGATAAGCCTACGAAAAAGGCAGCTATCTGGCTCCATGGCATGGGCGATAGCGGCGTATTCTACAACCCTGAACGCATCAATGCACTTGGCAAAGCGCTGACAGGCAAAGGCATTGCAATGCTCGCATTCAATAATCGCGGTGCACATGGCGACAAGTCACTACTCATCGTGGATGAAGCGTTACCCGAAGAGGAACGGCGCTATCAGGCGGGCACACATTACGAACGCATCATAGATAGCGTTAAAGATATAACCGGCGCAGTAAATTTTCTGAAGGCGCAAGGATTTAACGAATTTTACCTGCTTGGCCACAGTAGTGGAGCAAATAAAATATGCGTTTACGATGCACATGCTAAGCACAGTCCTTTCAGCAAATATGTACTTGCCGGGCCTGGTGACGATACCGGTCTTTGGTATAACGACTTGGGCAAAAAGAAGTTTTGGCAAGCGCTCCACTACGCCGAACAAGCTATGCTTGCTAGCAATGGCGAGCACATAATGCCTAAGTACACCGGTATGTATCCCTTCAGTGCGCAAGCGGCAGCCGATATCTTAAACCCAGACGGTAATTACAATACATTCCCGCTCTATGAAGCCACAACCGAACGATTAGGCAAAAAACCACTGTTTGCAGAGTACGCGAATATCACCAAGCCGTTATTGGTGATTTACGGTGAAAATGATGAATACACATACACCGGTGGCGGCACCGAAGCCGCGTTAGCAATCTTCCGCGATTACACAAATAAAGCAGCCTTGCCACACTCTAGTTTCGTGGCGATACCAGAAACCGACCATGGTTTTCACGGACAAGAAAGGCACTTTGCAGAAACGGTAGCGTCGTGGCTAGCGAGCTAAAGAAGTTTGCCGTCTTCGACATAGACGGAACATTAATCAGGTGGCAGCTGTACCATGCTGTCGCGGATGAACTGGCGCGACGCGGTCGCTTTGGAGCTATAGAGTACGAAGCTGTTCGGCAAGCTCGCATGACCTGGAAAAAGCGCAAAAGCGAAGATTCCTTTAAAGAATACGAAAGGGCGCTCGTAAACTTAGTAGACCAGGCTATAAGCGGTGTTAATGTGCAAGAATGGCAAGATGCTTGCCAAACTGTTATAGAAGAATATAAAGAACAGGTTTATACCTATACAAGAGACTTACTTGTACGTCTCCGAAGGGAAAACTATTTATTGTTTGCCATATCCGCCTCCGAGAAAAGTGTCGTAAAACTACTTGCTGAACATTATGGATTTACTGATTTTGCAGCTTCAACCTATGAAGTAGTGAATGGTAAATTTACAGGGACAAAGGACATTTTGCGCCGCGAGCGTAAACCAGAAGCGCTGACACAGCTAGCTAACAAATATAGAGCAACATATACGGGCAGTGTAGCAGTCGGCGACAGCGAAAATGACATACCTATGCTTGAAGCCGTTGAGCAACCTATAGCTTTTAATCCTACAAAATTACTTTTTGAGCATGCCAAAACCCAGGGCTGGCAAATAATACTCGAACGCAAAAACGTGGTTTACAAACTAGGGATAGAAAATGACAAGTACCAACTCCAAAATTAGCTTTTTTATTATCTACGGCTGGATAAGTAGCAAAGGACACGGCAGAGAACTTTCTAAACTTTTACGGCAAGCCGGTTTCGTCGAAGCTCGAACTGCAGAGGAGGCCGATATACTAATCACACATTCCGCTGGCTACTATTTAATTCCAGAGCAGGCCAAGGCTAGGTTTATCGTGATGATTGGGCCAACGCTGAACAGCCTTTCATTTGCTAACTGGCTACATGCAAATCTGGAAAATGCCCGCATGTTTTGGCGTGATCGCAAAATAGCAAAAGGGCTGCGACTGAACCTACTTCATATCGCTGATATATTTTTGCATCCAAGACACAATATGATGATTGCACGCGCAGCTCATAGTGCAAAAATACCTACGATACAAGCGGCTGAAACTATCATAGTCGCAAATCAAGCAGACCCATGGCCCCATCCAGAAAATTTAAATGCATATATTGAAAACCAGCCTTGGGTTTTTATGAGTATGCCTGGGGCACACGAGAATGTTTGGGAGCAACCAGAAGAATACGTAAAATTGATAGGCAAACATGCAGAGAGATTATTGGTATAAGCAGTCGAGTAGTGAACCGCTGTTTCCTGACCTGCTATGGAGCCGGCCAGAGAATAGAACACATGCCGGCAAATTATTAGTAGTAGGCGGTAACGCTATGGCCTTCGCGTCGCCAGCCGAAGCTTATCAAGAGGCGGTAAAGGCTGGTGCCGGCACAGTCAGAGTTTTGCTACCAAGCAGTTTGCAAAAAACCGTTGGCAGAGTGTTCGAGGCAGGTGAGTACGCACCCAGTACGCCTAGTGGCAGCTTTAGTCAGCAAGCACTTAGTGAATTGCAAGACATGGCAGCATGGGCAGATGCAGTTTTACTAGCAGGTGATTTTGGCCGCAACAGTGAAACGGCAGTATTACTTGAGAAATTCATAGAAAAATACAATGACCAAGTTAGCTTATGTTGTGACGCAGTTGACTACTTTTTGCAAAATCCACTGCCAGTCTTAGACAGGGACAATACCAGCCTGATTGTAGATATGACACAACTACAAAAGCTAACCGTTGGCGCCAAATTCCCGACCGCATTCACTTCTAACATGGACTTCCTACACGTTATAGACACACTTCATGAATTTTCTCGAGAACACCAGGCAAACATCGTCCTTATACATGAAAAATCGATTTTTATAGCTGCTGAAGGAGAAGTCAGTACCACGCAGTTTGAAGCGTTACCAAGCTTCACAAAAGTTGCAGCACACGCGTCAGTATGGTGGCTCCAAAACCAATCAGAAACCTTCAAAGCTTTAACAACAGCTATTCTCGAGACAAAATAAAACCACATGCACTGGTGCCGCGGGACGGACTTGAACCGTCACGGGATTGCTCCCACAAGATTTTGAGTCTAGCGTGTCTACCAATTCCACCACCGCGGCATATTGCATATGGTTTACGGTATGCTACAGGGGTTAATTGTACTATACTTATCCTTAGAGAGCCACTGCTGGCTCACTACTTATTTTAACTATGGACAATCCACTTTTCCCGAATCAAAATGAACCAACAGACGATGGTTATGTTTTGCCCCCTAAAAGTGACGTAATTCCTGGCGAGCAGGCTACAGGGGGCCGTAGTGCGGCTGAACTAATACGCGAAAAGCTAGCCAAGATATACGCTACCGAACCCGATGCTAAAACTGAAGCCGCGGAGGCGGAAGTTAGCTTACACCCCAGTAAGCACCAGCAATTCATGCATAGCTTAAGCAGCTCGGGCAAAGACTTAGCCACCATACAAACCGAGTGGCACAACTACTACATAGCCTTGCCACCAGAAGAAAAACGGCAGGTCTGGCAAGAGTTTTACGAGAGCAACACGCAAGCCTCCCAATACGGACAATTTGTAGGCGTCGTAGCAGAGCAGCCAGAAGAACAGCTAGCAGCCCACAAGAACGAAGTAGCCGCCACACCAAATAAAACTCGTATTAAGAAAAAGGTGCATCATAAAGCAACGTCCGGCGAGCGTAGTGCGGCCGATGTGCGCGAAGCTATTCGCAACAAAGTTAGCGCTGGCGGCAAACTAACCCCGAAGCATCACTTACAGTCGTTACTATTTGGACTCGGCTTAGGCTTAGTTGCCGTCGTCATATTCCTGTTTGGGTTCTTCAATGAGGTTATCCTTGCGCCATTCATCCAGCCCAGCCGCACAGCAGCCGCCACGCCGATAATCATAGGTGCCGGTAGCGTAGCACCCACCGCTACACCCGAGGTCATCATTCCCAAAATTAATGTCGAAATACCGGTAGACTATAGTCAAACGACCACCGACGAATCACAGATAGAAAACGCCCTGAATAGCGGTGTAGTACATTACCCAACCACGTCCATACCCGGCCAGAATGGCAATACAGCTTTCTTTGGTCATTCCAGCAATAACATTTTTAACCCAGGTAAGTATAAATTTGCGTTTGTACTGCTGCACACCCTTGTACCGGGGGATACCTTTTACCTCACGAAAGACAGCAAAGTATACGTATACAAAGTCTTTTCCAAGACTATTGTCGACCCGAGCGACGTGGGGGTGCTTGACCCAGTAGCAGGGCATAGCGCTACAGCCACACTCATTACATGTGACCCACCAGGCACAAGTTTGAAGCGCTTGATAATTGTAGGCGACCAAATAAGCCCGGACCCAGCCAGCAATACTGCAGCTAGTGCCCAAACTACAGCAGCAACCTCAACAGCCACATCGCTGCCAGGTAATGGCCAAACGCTCTGGGGTCGCTGGTGGCAAACAGGTATCGGCAAACTGGTAAGCACCGTGGCCATAGTAGGGCTTATATTCGCACTTTGGCGCTGGATACTAGCGGTCGGTCGGGGCTAGCAGCGAAGCTTGCTGCAAAAGCGTCTGTGTTCCCGCCGGGTCAAGAAGGTAAAAGTATTTAAAGTCCGGGGCGAAGGCTGGGGCATAGGTAGGGGAGCTCGCTAAAAGTTCTTGACGGTTTGCGTTATCGTAATCAAGCATAACCAGCTTGCTTTGGCTTACATACACCAAACGGTCACCGTCCATCCAGGCCAGGTGGGTCTGTGGAGCGTCAATAGGAGAGGCCAGGCTATATATATACGCCTTATTGTTTTCTATATCGTATACAGCCACATTCGAGCCGTTTTCGGCCATTATGAACTGGGTATTTGCCGAGAAAGAGCCATAAGTAGGTTGTGCAATTCGTAACACGCGAACTGGTATAGCAGGGTGGTTTGGCTGAGCATCCAGCTGGCGAGTAGGGTTTTTGTAAATATACACTCTACTATCTACCGAAGAACCCGTTAAAACATATAAATCACCACTGTACTGCGTGAGGTCGGCAACATAGGTTTGGCCAGCCGGTAATTCGCGTATGTCGTACTGCTTAGTGCCCACTCGCATCCTAACCAGAACCTTGCCCGCAGGAGCATTCGCATCTGTTATGTATAGCACCGTATTGTCGCCATATGATTTGTATGCGAGCACATGGTCGAGATAAGGCGCCGGCGTAGGAGCTCGGAGTGTAGCGGTCTGCAAACTGTGGTCAGCGGCATTGTATAGGTAATATTGGTCGTACTTTTTGTTATTCAGGCTTACGGCTGTAGGCACCACCGACAGTACAGTATTTAAGTTAACCGACTGGTCAGGATTTTGTCGATCTACTACTATAAACTCCACTTTGTCCGCGGTAGTATGCTGCAGTAGTACATGGACGTTGTCGTTCGACCATTCCACCGCTTGCCAGCTCTGGTTTCCGGTGGTCTTTTCCGCCACGCTCGCCGGTAATGCAATGGCTAATGGCACGACTTTGGCGGGGTCTTTTAAGTCATATAGTTCAAAAGTTGCAGCAGTTGCTTGCGGCTGTACGAGCAGCCAGCGGTGGTCAGGGCTCTGGGTGCTTAGTGCTGGCGCCGTATCATAGGCTTTGAGTTTTGTGGCAGCAAGAGTTGTCGGTACAAGCAATGGGTAGTCAAAGTGCTGCACATCGCCACCCGCTACCTGTATGTCACGTTGCCATGGTCGGTAGCCCGTACGCAGTAGTTTCATCGTGTATTTGCCGGCAGGTAACGGAAGCCGTGAGTTCGTACGCACTTTATTGAGCGTGCCATCTAAGTAAATCGAGGCTGGGTGGGGCTGACTCGATACAAAAACTAAGCCGTTCTGAATGACTTGGCCATTTTTATCAAGCCCGTAGCCGTAAGCCTTATATAAAAGCAGCGTCGTGCCAATCAGGATACCTATACCTATCAGCACATAGCCCGTCATCAGCATGACCGCGTGCTGCAGGCGCTTTTTAGGGTCGAGATAATCCATAGTTATACGTATTGTAGTGGTTATAAGGGGTTTGTAAAAGGATGATTTCCAGGGCGGTATTGCGGTTATGTTCAAGAGGCAGTAAGATGTATGTGTATCTTACCGCTTACGGTAACAGAGGCATAGGATTCACGTACAAACATGAAAACCAATACGACGATAGAGATTAATGGCAAGCGCTACGATGCTGTCTCAGGCTTACCTGTGGGCGGTGCTAACCAATCCCGCTCTATCGATGGCGTTGTGCGGTCGGCACATACTGCAACTACCACGCCTCATCCTAACCCAGCTCAAGCCGTAACCATTCCTGCCGCTCATACTAAAACTCGCGCCGCCGCCAGCCATGGCAAGACCCATGCGCTCAGCCCATCGCATACTTTAATGCGTCAAGCTGTGAAAAAGCCTGCAAAAAGCCAATTAGCAAAACTAAAAGTCCAGCCACGGACAGATGTTCTCGTGAACCAGCCTTCATTGCTCGTCGAACCCAAGCTATCAGTCGCATCACCCGACCCAAAGCGCATCGCCAGAGCAAATCACGTTGCACGCAGTAAGCTTATAACCAAATTCGGTAAGGGTAGCGCACCGGAAAGCATCATATCGAGTTCAGTACTAGACGTCTTACCCGCTAGCACAGCTGCGGCTCCGGGCTTAAGTGTGCCGGCCGCACCACCCAGCCAGCAGCATTCCATGGACATATTCGAACGAGCATTAAAGCACGCAAACAGCCACGAACAACCTCGGCAAGCCGCCAAGCGAACGCACAAAAAGCAAACCAGTAAAGCGGGCCGCATAACAAGCGTTAGCAGTGCAGCTTTAGCTGTATTACTCATAGGCGGCTTTCTAGCTTATCAGAATGTCTCGAATGTAACGGTTCGACTGGCCAGCAGCAAAGCTGGCTTCGCCGCATCGTTACCAGGCTACAAGCCTTCTGGTTTTAGCGTAGGCAAGTTTGCCTACAGCGCCGGTAACGTCACCATCAACTTCCACTCTAACAGCGATGATCGCCGATTTGCGCTTATAGAACAGCGTAGCGACTGGGACAGCGACACGCTACTGAATGAATTCGTAGCTACTCGCAGCAACGACTACCAGACAATGCAAACCGCCGGCCGTACTGTCTACATTTACGGCAACAACAACGCAACTTGGGTTAATGGGGGCGTATGGTATCAAGTGAACACGCAAGGCAACCTAAGCCAGAGCCAACTCCTCAACCTCGCCAGCAGCATGTAGTAAACCACCTCTGTTTATGGCATACTAGAAGCCATGTCTACAGTTAGGACACGCTTTGCGCCAAGCCCCACAGGCTATTTGCATGTAGGCGGTATTCGTACCGCACTGTTTGCATGGTTGCTCGCTCGCCAGCATAGCGGTAAATTTATACTCAGACTAGAGGACACCGACAAGGCAAGGGAAGTGGCCGGCAGCGACCAGCACATTATAGATTCATTGCATGCCCTAGGATTGCAATACGATGAAGGCCCAGATGTTGGTGGCCCATTTGCTCCGTACCGACAAAGTGAACGGCTCGAAAGCTACAAAAGGTGGGCCCAGAAGCTCATAGATGCTGGTAGGGCTTATGCTGACCCTTATACTACGGAAGAAGTCCAAGCTTTTCGCGACCAAGCCCAAAAAGAAAAGAAACCGTTTTTGTATCGAAACCATCGTCCCGAAAAGACAGGGCCCTGGGATGGCTCAAAACCACTGCGATTCAAGTCCGACCCGAAGCCGTATGAGTGGCACGACGCAGTAATGGGCGATTTAAGCACCCGCCCTGAAGTAATAGATGACTTCATCCTTATAAAGAGCGATGGCTACCCAACCTACAACTTTGCGCACATCGTTGACGATGCCGAGATGGAAATAACCCACATAATTCGCGGCCAAGAGTTTCTCGCTAGTATCCCAAATTATCTCAACCTCTATGAGGCCCTTGGTTTAGCGTCACCAACTATGGCCACTATGCCGCATGTGCTTGGTCCGGATGGCAACAAGAAGCTCAGTAAGCGTGATGGCGCCAAAGATGTACTTGATTACATACGCGAGGGCTTTTTGCCCGAGGCACTCGTGAACTTTATAGCCAGCCTCGGCTGGAATGATGGCACCGAGCAAGAAATATTCACTGTTGATGAGCTTTTGCAGAAGTTCAGTCTAGACCACGTGCAAAGAAGTGGCGCTCGCTTCGACGAACAGCGCTTGCTCTGGATGAACGGCGCCCACATTCGCAACCTGCCACTTGATGAGCTTTACAAGCGCGCAGAGAAGTTCTGGCCGCCAGAAGCCACCGAATATGACCAGACTTACAGGCTGTTTGTACTGGGTCTTGTGCAGGAGCGCTTAAAGTACCTGGCGGAGTTACCAGAATTAACCTTGTTCTTCTTTAAGGATTTACCGGTAGACCCAGAACTAATAGGAAACAATAAGCAGCTAAAAAAATTGGAGAAACCGGAACTCAAAAGTCTGCTGGAGCAGAGTAGGGAAGTTTTGATTGAAAGCGATTTTACTCCTGAAGATTTAATAGAACGACTGAATAAACTACTAGGGACTACCGGGCAGAAGCCTGGCATATTGTTCAGCCTTATTCGCATTGCTACTACCCAAGCACCAGCGAGCCCCGGACTTGCCGAAACCCTAGCGGTACTCGGCAAAGACCGTAGCCTCAAACGCATTGACGAACAGCTGGCAACGCTCAGCTAGCTTACTTAACAACCGTTTCGCTTGCACTAGCTTTGTTATTGGCGGCATCATAAGCATTTATGGTTATGGTGTGTACGCCAGCTTTAACACCCTTACTGATGTTCCAACTATAACTAATTGTTCCGGTTGCGCTGGTCGTTTTAAGCTTACCGTCTATCAACAACTCCATCTTGCTTACAGCCACATTGTCACTCGCAGTACCAGAAACACTGGTCTGGTTTGCAACACTCGACCCAGCTGCAGGAGCGGTGATAGCTACAGACGGCGGTTGAGTATCAGCGGTAGGAGCGTGATTACTGATAGTAACTGTTACTGTTGTGCTCGTTCCGATATTTCCGGCGGCATCATAAGCCTTAGCCATAATAGTGTGCGTACCGTTGGTTTCTAGTGTCGTATCCCAAGTAAAGCTAGCACTTGCGGCGCCTGTAGCCCTTAGCACCCCGTCAATCAAAATATCGGTCTCAGTGACCCCCACATTATCGGAAGCACTAGCCAATACGGTCGCAGTTCCCGCCAGCGTCGCACCGTTTGTCGGCGTAGTCAGGGAAGCACTAGGAGCAGTGGCATCGGCGGAATTTGACACATTGACTGTTACGCTCATTGAAGTACCAACATTCCCTGTAGCATCGTACGCTTTGACAGTTAGTGTATGATTGCCGTTTGTATAGGTAGTAGTATCCCAGTAGTAGGTATAGTAGCCAGTGGAAGACTCCGATGAGCTGGCATAGAAACTACCATCAATGTACAGGTCAACTTTAGCGACACGAGTGTTGTCTTGGGCATTAGCTTGAACGGTTCGCTGGCCCGAAACAGTAATGCCAGCTACCGGCGAATTTATAGCAACCGTTGGTGGCGTCGTATCGGTTGGGGTAGTGAGACCTTTTACGGCGTAGACCGCTTTATAGGCATTAACCCGTCCACCTCCTATTTTGCCACTACAGCAGGTGTCGGAATTGTTCAAAATAGCCTGCTCAACTTGGGTGGCGGTCGCAGATGGGTTGGCGCTCCACACCAAACCCGCTATGCCGGCGGCCGCCGGTGTAGCAGATGAGGTACCGCAAAATGTGCCATACCAGGTACCCCCTCCCGTAGCATAGTTACAACCTGGCGCTGCTACTTTAACCCAGGTGCCAAAGTTTGACCAACTATAGAGAGCGTCAGTACTATCAGTTCCGGCCACACTCACCACACCGGCAGTAGCCGCGGGATATGTAGGTGTGGAGCTGCTGGAATTTCCAGCTGCTGCATAGAGAGACAGGCCTTTGCTTCTGGCATAACTGACGGCACTATCCTGGGTGCTACTGGATGCCGAACCACCGAGGCTCATACTAATGATTTTTGCACCATGATCGG
>Ga0207657_10001387_pt1 | contig 25846 bp, 39 predicted proteins | sample KBSC33metaG_FD_184316 | JGI IMG/M metagenome (GOLD analysis project Ga0207657, IMG submission 184316) | Corn rhizosphere microbial communities from Kellogg Biological Station, Michigan, USA - KBS C3-3 metaG (SPAdes) (version 2) | ecosystem: Host-associated > Plants > Roots > Rhizosphere > Soil ... | reverse complement strand
GTCACCAAGATTATTAAGTAACCGTCGCATCCGGCGGCCGGGACCGCGAGGCTCCGGCCGCCGGATCACGTAAGCACAGCGGCTGACTAAAAAGCGAAGGACACCGAGGCCAACATGGCGGGACAGAAGATCCGCATCCGGCTCAAGGCATATGACCACGAGGTCATCGACAGCTCGGCGCGGAAGATCGTCGACACCGTGACGCGTACCGGCGCACGGGTGGCCGGCCCGGTGCCGTTGCCAACCGAGAAGAACGTGTACTGCGTCATCCGCTCTCCGCACAAGTACAAGGACTCGCGCGAGCACTTCGAGATGCGCACGCACAAGCGGCTGATCGACATCATCGACCCGACGCCCAAGACGGTGGACTCGCTGATGCGCCTCGACCTGCCGGCCGGCGTCGACATCGAGATCAAGCTCTGAGGAACGCACCGACCATGGGCAAGCAGATCAAAGGGATCCTGGGCACCAAGCTTGGCATGACCCAGGTCTTCAACGACGCCGGGCAGATCGTGCCGGTCACGGTGGTCCAGGCCGGACCGTGCGTGGTGACCGGCGTACGGACCCCCGACAACGACGGCTACTCGGCCGTGCAACTCGGCTTCGGCGAGATCGATCCGCGCAAGGTGACCAAGCCGGTCAGCGGGATGTTCGAGAAGGCCGGGCTGACCCCGCGCCGGTACGTGGCCGAGCTGCGGACCGATGACGCGTCCGAGTACACGCTCGGGCAGGAGGTCACCGCCGAGGTGTTCGCCAGCGGGCAGCACGTCGACGTGACCGGCCGGAGCAAGGGCAAGGGCAACGCGGGTGTCATGAAGCGGCACGGCTTCAAGGGCCTCGGCGCCGCGCACGGCACCCAGCGCAAGCATCGCTCGCCCGGTTCCATCGGCGCGTGCGCCACCCCGGGCCGGGTGTTCAAGGGCGTGCGGATGGCGGGCCGGATGGGCGGCGTGCGCACCACCGTGCAGTCGCTCACCGTGCACGCGGTCGACGCCGAGCGCGGGCTGCTCCTGATCAAGGGTGCGGTTCCCGGTCCGAGCGGCCGTGTCGTGCTCGTCCGCAGCGCGGCCAGGACGCTAGGAACTGAAGGGGAGGTTGCCTGATGACCGCGGTCAGCGTGATAGGCGCTGAGAAAAAGACGGTGGAACTCCCCGACGAGATCTTCGCCGCCAAGGTGAACGTGCCGCTGATCCACCAGGTCGTGGTGGCGCAGCAGGCGGCGGCCCGCCAGGGTACCCACGCCACCAAGACCCGCGGCGAGGTGCGCGGCGGCGGCAGGAAGCCGTACCGCCAGAAGGGCACCGGCCGGGCCCGCCAGGGCTCGCTGCGCGCGCCCCAGTACGCGGGCGGCGGCGTCGTGCACGGCCCGCAGCCGCGTTCCTACGTGCAGCGGACGCCGAAGAAGATGAAGGCCGCCGCACTGCGCGGCGCGCTGTCCGACCGGCTCAGCCACGGCCGGGTCCAGGTGGTCAGCGGCTTCGTCGACGGCGACGTGCCGCGGACCAAGGACGCGATAGCCGTGCTGGCCACAGCAATCGGTGACCTGGGACGCCCTGTTCTCGTGGTCGCGCATCGCGACGACGAGATCACCTGGAAGTCCCTGCGGAACGTACCTGGCGTGCACGTGCTCACCGAGGACCAGCTCAACACGTACGACGTGCTGGCCAGCGATCACGTGGTCTTCACCGAGCAGGCCCTGACGGCGTTCGTGTCGAGGTCGGCTAAGGAGGCCAGCAAGTGAGCAGGATCAGCAACCCGAGGGACGTCCTGCTGCGGCCGGTGGTCTCGGAGAAGAGCTACGGGCTGCTCGACGAGGGCAAGTACACCTTCGTCGTCGCCCCCGGCGCCAACAAGACCCAGATCAGGCTCGCGGTCGAGGCCGTGTTCGGGGTCAAGGTGACCGGGGTGAACACCCTGAACCGTCCGGGTAAGCGCCGTCGCACCCGGTACGGCTGGGGGCAGCGGCCGGACACCAAGCGGGCGATCGTGACCCTCGCCGAGGGCGACAGGATCGACATTTTCGGCGCCTAAGGGAGACGCGACCAGACATGGCTATCCGTAAGTACAAGCCGACCACGCCGGGTAGGCGCGGCGCGAGCGGCTCGGACTTCTCCGAGGTCACCAGGAGTGACCCGGAGAAGTCGCTGGTGCGCCCGCTGCACTCGCGGGGCGGCAGGAACGTGCACGGCCGCATCACCGCCCGGCATCAGGGCGGCGGCCACAAGCGGTCCTACCGGCTGATCGACTTCCGGCGGGCGGACAAGGACGGCGTGCCGGCCAAGGTCGCGCACATCGAGTACGACCCGAACCGCACCGCGCGGATCGCGCTGCTGCACTTTGCGGACGGCGAGAAGCGCTACATCATCTGCCCGACCGGCCTGTCGCAGGGCGACCGGGTGGAGAGCGGTCCCGGCGCGGACATCAAGCCGGGCAACTCGCTGCCGCTGCGATTCATCCCGACCGGCACGGTGGTGCATGCCATCGAGCTGCGCCCGGGCGGCGGCGCGAAGATCGCGCGCTCGGCCGGCGCCGGGGTCCAGCTGCTCGCCAAGGAGGGCGGCTTCGCCCAGCTGAGGATGCCGTCCGGCGAGATCCGGCGGGTCGACGCGACCTGCCGCGCCACGGTGGGTGAGGTCGGCAACGCCGAGCAGGGCAACATCAAGCTGGGCAAGGCCGGCCGCAACCGGTGGAAGGGCAAGCGCCCGACCGTCCGCGGCGTGGCTATGAACCCCGTTGACCACCCGCTTGGCGGCGGTGAGGGCAAGAGCTCGGGCGGACGCCACCCGGTCAGCCCGTGGGGCCAGCCGGAGGGCCGGACCCGCCGGGCGAACAAGCCGAGTGACCGGCTGATCAGCCGTCGCCGCGGCAGGAACAAGCGGTAGGAGCAGCACGCGATGCCTCGTAGCCTTAAGAAGGGCCCCTTCGTGGACGACCACCTGATGAAGAAGGTGGACGTACAGAACGAGAGGGGATCCAAGACCGTCATCAGGACCTGGTCCCGGCGTTCCATGGTCGTCCCGGCGATGCTGGGGCACACGATCGCCGTGCATGACGGCAGGAAGCACATCCCGGTCTTCATCACCGAGTCGATGGTGGGCCACAAGCTCGGCGAGTTCGCGCCTACGCGGACTTTCCGATCTCACGTCAAGGACGACCGGCGCAGCCGTCGCTAGCCGGACCCAGGAGGAATGATGGAAGCCAGGGCAATGGCGCGGCACGTCCGCGTCACGCCGCGGAAGGCCCGCCGGGTGGTGGACCTGATTCGCGGGCTGCCCGCCGACGAGGCGAAGGCCGTGCTCGCGTTCGCGCCACAGTCGGCCAGTGACCCGGTCGGCAAGGTGCTCGCCAGCGCGGTCGCCAACGCCGACGCCCGCGGCGGGCGCGGGGACCGGGGCATGCTGTGGGTACGCCGCGCCTGGGTCGACGAGGGACCGACGCTCAAGCGATTCAGGCCGCGCGCCCAGGGCCGCGGCTACCGCGTGCTCAAGCGCACCAGCCACATCACGGTAATCGTCTCCGACGATTCCGAAGGAGGGACCCGCTAGTGGGGCAGAAAGTGAACCCGCACGGGTTCCGGCTGGGCATCACCACCGACTTCAAGAGCCGCTGGTACGCCGACAAGCTGTACAAGGAATACGTGGCCGAGGACGTGGCCATCCGCCGCATGCTGCAGCGCGGCATGGAGCGGGCCGGCATCTCCAAGGTCGAGATCGAGCGGACCAGGGACCGGGTGCGGGTGGACATCCACACCGCCCGGCCTGGCATCGTGATCGGGCGGCGCGGTGCCGAGGCCGACCGCATCCGCGGTGACCTGGAGAAGCTGACCGCCAAGCAGATCCAGCTGAACATCCTCGAGGTGAAGAACCCCGAGATCGACGCTCAGCTGGTCGCGCAGGGGGTCGCCGAGCAGCTGTCCAGCCGGGTTTCCTTCCGGCGGGCCATGCGCAAGGCGATCCAGAGCGCGATGAAGGGCGGTGCCAAGGGGATCCGGGTCCAGTGCTCGGGGCGTCTCGGCGGCGCGGAGATGTCGCGGTCCGAGTTCTACCGCGAGGGCCGGGTGCCGCTGCACACGCTGCGCGCGGACATCGACTACGGCTTCTACGAGGCCCGCACCACCTTCGGCCGGATCGGCGTGAAGGTCTGGATCTACAAGGGCGAGGCGCCGACCAGCCGGGCCGGGCGTGAGGCACAGGCGGCCGCATTGCGGGCCGCGGCCCAGCAGCGGCCGCAGCGTCCTTCGCGTGAGCCGCAGCGGCGGCGCCGGGCCCCCGAGGCCGCTGGCGCGGGCGCGGGCGAGGAGGGCTGAGGACATGCTCATTCCGCGTAGGGTCAAGCACAGGAAGCAGCACCGTCCGCACCGGACCGGCAACGCGACCGGCGGAACCCACGTGAACTTCGGCGAGTACGGGATCCAGGCGCTCGAGCACGCGTACGTGACCAACCGGCAGATCGAGGCCGCCCGTATCGCCATGACGCGGCACATCCGCCGTGGCGGAAAGGTGTGGATCAACATCTACCCCGACCGGCCGCTGACCAAGAAGCCGGCCGAGACCCGGATGGGCTCGGGCAAGGGCTCGCCGGAGTGGTGGATCGCGAACGTGAAGCCCGGACGGGTCATGTTCGAGCTCTCCGGGGTCGCCGAGCCGGTGGCCAAGGAGGCGCTCCGCCGCGCCATCCACAAGCTGCCGATGAAGTGCAGGGTAATCAAGCGTGAAGTGGGTGAGGGCTGATGGCTAGCAGCCTGACCGCGCAGCTGCGCATCTCCACCGAGGAGGAACTGCACGCCAAGCTGGCGGAGGCCAAGGAAGAGCTGTTCAACCTGCGCTTCCAGGGTGCCACCGGTCAGCTGGAGAGCCACGGCAGGCTCCGTGCGGTGCGCAAGGAAATCGCCCGGATCTACACGGTGATGCGGGAGCGCGAGCTCGGGATCATCACCCTGATCGAGGATTCCGGCGAGCCGGAGGACGAGGCACCGGTGGCTGTCGCCGCGAGCGGCTCCGCCGAGGATGACGAGGAGGCCGGCAAATGAGCGAGAACGCCACCGGCGGCACCCCTGTGACCAGGGGCAACCGCAAGGGCCGTGAAGGGCTCGTGGTCAGTGACAAGATGGACAAGACCGTTGTCGTCCAGGTCGAGGACCACGTCAAGCACCCCAAGTACGGCAAGGTGCTGCGTCGTACCAAGAAGTACCAGGCGCACGACGCCACCAACGCCTGCGGCGTGGGTGACCGCGTGCTGCTGATGGAGACCCGGCCGCTGTCCGCGACCAAGCGCTGGCGGGTAGCCGAGATCCTCGAGAAGGCCAAGTAGTAGGACAGATCCGCCTGGCTCCGGTGCCCGGCGAGAACTTCAGGAGTTGACGTGATCCAGCAGGAGTCGCGGCTCAAGGTCGCCGACAACACGGGTGCCAAGGAGATCCTCTGCATCCGTGTGCTCGGCGGCAGCGGCCGGCGATACGCGGGCATCGGTGACGTCATCGTGGCGACCGTGAAGGATGCCCTTCCCGGCGCCGGCGTGAAGAAGGGCGATGTCGTCAAGGCGGTCGTGGTGCGCACCCGCAAGGAGCGCCGCCGCGGCGACGGCTCCTACATCCGCTTCGACGAGAACGCGGCGGTGCTGATCAGGGACGGCGGTGACCCGCGCGGGACCCGCATCTTCGGCCCGGTCGGTCGCGAGCTGCGGGAGAAGCGCTTCATGCGGATCATCTCGCTAGCGCCGGAGGTGCTCTAGATGAAGATCAAGAAGGGTGACACCGTGATCGTGGTCGCGGGCCGGGACCGGGGACGCAGCGGTCTGGTCGTCGCGGCCTACCCGGACCGGGGCAAGGTCCTGGTCCAGGGGGTCAATGTGGTCACGAAGAACAAGAAGGTCAGCTACCAGGGCCAGCGCGGTGCCAAGGAAGGCGGCATCACGCACGAGGAGGCCCCGATCGACGTGAGCAACGTCCAGCTGGCTGATCCGGACGACAACAAGAAGGCCGCGAGGGTCGGCTACCGGTTCGACGAGGACGGCAACAAAATCCGCGTCGCCAGGCCGAGCGGGAAGGACATCTGATGGCCACCGAAGCGCCGCCGGTACCGCGGCTCAAGGAGCGCTACCGCTCCGAGATCGCGCCCGCGCTGAGAGACGAGTTCGGTTTCGCCAACGTGATGCAGGTCCCCGGCCTGGTCAAGATCGTCGTGAACATGGGCGTCGGCGAGGCGGCCAGGGACGCGAAGCTGATCGAGGGCGCGGTCCGCGACCTGTCCACCATCACCGGGCAGCGGCCGGCCGTGGCCCGGGCGAAGAAGTCCGTGGCCCAGTTCAAGCTGCGCGAGGGCATGCCCATCGGCGCGCACAGCACGCTGCGCGGCGACCGGATGTGGGAGTTCCTCGACCGGCTGCTGACGATCGCGCTGCCCCGGATCCGCGACTTCCGCGGCCTGTCCGACCGGCAGTTCGACGGGCACGGCAACTACACGTTCGGCCTCGTCGAGCAGGTCATGTTCCACGAGATCGACCCGGACAAGGTGGATAGGCAGCGCGGGATGGACATCACCGTGGTCACCACGGCAAAAAACGACGCCGAAGGCCGCTCGCTGCTGCGACGGCTCGGCTTCCCCTTCAGGGAGGGGTGAGTAATGGCGAAGAAGGCGCTGGTCGTCAAGCAGAAGCGGACTCCGAAGTTCCAGGTCCGGGGCTACACGCGGTGTACCCGCTGCGGGCGGCCGCGGGCCGTCTACCGCAGGTTCAGCCTGTGCCGGATCTGCTTCCGCACGATGGCACACCGCGGCGAACTGCCCGGTATCACCAAGTCCAGCTGGTAACAACCGAGAACGAGCACACCGCAGGTCCCTGGAAACAAGGGAAACCGCGGTGAGGAAGGCCTCAAGGCCATGACGATGACCGATCCCATCGCGGACATGCTGACGCGACTGCGGAACGCGAATTCGGCGTACCACGACACCGTGGGCATGCCGTACTCCAAGATCAAGTCCCACATCGCGGAGATCCTCCAGCAGGAGGGCTACATCGCGGGCTGGCGGGTGGAAGACGCCGAAGTCGGCAAGAACCTCGTGGTCACCCTCAAGTTCGGGAACCAGCGCGAGCGCTCCATCGCCGGCATCAAGCGGGTGTCAAAGCCCGGCCTGCGGGTGTACGCGAAGAAGGACAACCTGCCCAAGGTCCTGGGCGGCCTCGGCGTGGCGATCATCTCCACGTCGGGCGGGCTGCTGACCGACAAGCAGGCCAAGAAGCGTGGCGTGGGCGGGGAAGTCCTCGCCTACGTCTGGTAAGGAGAGCTGCAATGTCAAGGATCGGGCGGCTCCCCGTGACCATCCCCAGCGGGGTACAGGTCGAGATCGACGGGCGCCAGGTCACCGTGCAGGGCCCGAAGGGCACCCTGCAGCACACCGTGGCCGACCCCATCGACGTCGCGCGCGAGGACGGGGTCATCAAGGTCACCAGGCCGAACGACGAGGGCCCGGTGCGCGCGCTGCACGGACTGTCGCGCACGCTGATCGCCAACATGGTCACCGGCGTCACCGACGGCTACCGCAAGACCCTGGAGATCGTCGGCGTCGGCTACCGGGTGCAGGCCAGGGGCAGCAACCTGGAGTTCTCGCTCGGGTTCAGCCACCCCGTGGTCATCACCCCCCCCGAGGGCATCACCTTCCGGGTCGAGGCCCCGACCAGGTTCGTGGTCGAGGGCATCGACAAGCAGCAGGTGGGTGAGATCGCCGCGCAAATCCGCAAGCTCCGCAAGCCCGACCCGTACAAGGGCAAGGGCGTGCGGTACCAGGGCGAGCAGATCCGCCGCAAGGTCGGGAAGGCTGGGAAGTAAGTCATGGCTGGCACCAAGACCAGGTCGCACGCACGGGCCACCGGACGGGTGCGTCCGCACACGCACGCCACCGCGGCCGGGCGCGTCCGCCGGCATCTGCGGGTCCGCAAGAAGGTCACCGGCAGCGCGAGCCGTCCCCGGCTCGTCGTCAACCGGTCGGCGCGGCACATGTTCGCGCAGATCATCGACGACAGCGCGGGCCGCACGCTGGCCGCCGCGTCCACCCTGGACGCGCCCATCCGGACCGCCGAGGGCGACAAGACGGCCAAGGCGCGTCAGGTCGGCGAGCTGCTCGCGCAGCGCGCCAAGGATGCGGGCATCGCGGCCGTCGTGTTCGACCGTGGCGGCTACCGCTACCACGGCCGCATCGCGGCGCTCGCGGACGGCGCCAGGGAAGGCGGCCTGCAACTGTGAGCACGACAGCTGTGAACGAGCACGGTAATACAGAGATGAGGAAGGGCTAATGCCAGGAGGACCGCGGCGAGGCGGCGGCGGCGAACGGCGCGATCGCCGTGAGGACCGGCGCGGCAGCGCGGCCGAGAAGCAGGCCGCCTACCTCGAGCATGTGGTCACCATCAACCGGGTGGCCAAGGTCGTCAAGGGCGGCCGGCGCTTCAGCTTCACCGCGCTGGTCGTGGTGGGCGACGGCAAGGGAATGGTCGGCGTCGGGTACGGCAAGGCCAAGGAGGTGCCGGCCGCCATCGCCAAGGGCGTGGAGGAGGCCAAGAAGCACTTCTTCCGGGTGCCGATGATCGCCAGCACCATCCCGCACACCGTGCAGGGCGAGGACGCGGCGGGTGTCGTGCTGCTCAAGCCGGCCAGCCCGGGAACCGGCGTCATCGCCGGCGGCCCGGTGCGCGCCGTGCTGGAGTGCGCGGGCATCCACGACGTGCTGTCCCGCTCGCTCGGCTCGTCCAACCCGATCAACGTCGTGCACGCGACGGTGGCCGCGCTGAAGAGCCTGAACCGGCCCGAGGAGATCGCGGCCAAGCGCGGCCTGCCGATCGAGGACGTGGCCCCCGCGGCCATGCTGCGGGCGCGTGCGGCCGCGGCCGGCGCGTAAGGAGACACCAATGGCACAGCTGAAGGTGACACAGATCAAGTCGAAGATCGGCGGGAACAGCGCGCAGCGGAACTCGCTGCGCTCGCTCGGGCTGCGCCGGATCGGCCAGGTCGTGGTCAAGCCGGACCGGCCTGAGTTCCGCGGCATGATCAAGACCGTGCGCCACCTGGTGACGGTGGAGGAAGTGGACTAATGCCGGACGAACAGAATGCCTCCGGGCGCGGGCTGAAGCTGCACCATCTGCGGCCGGCCCCGGGAGCGCACAAGGCCAAGACGCGGGTCGGCCGCGGTGAGGCGTCCAAGGGCAAGACGGCCGGGCGCGGCACCAAGGGCACCAAGGCCCGCACCACGATGCGTCTCGGCTTCGAGGGCGGCCAGATGCCGCTGAACCGGCGGGTGCCGAAGCTGAAGGGCTTCTCCAACGCGGGTTTCGGCACCAGCTACCAGGTGGTGAACACCGGCCGGCTGGCCGAGCTGTTCCCCGAGGGCGGCGACGTGACCCCGGAGAACCTGGTCGCCAAGGGTGCGGCCCGCAAGGGTGAGCTGATCAAGGTGCTCGGCACCGGCGAGATCGACGTGGCCCTGCGGGTGACCGCGCACGCGTTCTCGGCCACGGCCGCGGCGAAGATCGAGCGGGCCGGCGGTACGGTCACCGAGCTCTCCTGACACAGAGCGAGCTCTCCTAACCAAGGGAGACAACCCATGGCGTGCCGGGTAAGATACGTGGACTGCCCGACCAACCGAACCGAGGACTGCGCATGCTGACGGCCTTCGTGCGGGCGTTCCAGACGCCGGACCTTCGCAAGAAGCTGCTGATCACCCTCGGCCTCATCGCGTTGTTCCGTTTCGGCGCCTCGCTGCCCACACCGGGCATCAGCGAGAAGAACGTGGCGTTCTGCTCGAACGCGGCCGCCCAGGGTTCGACGGCGGGCGTGCTGGCCATCGTCAACCTGCTCAGCGGCCAGGCGCTGCTGCGGCTGTCGGTGTTCGCGCTCGGCATCATGCCGTACATCACCGCCAGCATCATCCTGCAGCTGCTCACGGTCGTCATCCCGCGGCTGGAGACGCTGAAGCAGGAGGGTCAGTCCGGGCAGGCCAAGATCACCCAGTACACCAGGTACCTCACCGTGGGCCTGGCCGTGCTCCAGTCCACCGGGTACGTGGAGCTGGCGAAGTCGGGCACCTTGTTCAACGGGTGCGGGGCGTCCGGCGGCGCCAACCCGCTGATCCCGAACTCCTCGACCTTCACCATCGCCACCATGGTGATCACCATGGTGGCGGGCACCACGGTCATCATGTGGATGGGCGAGCTGATCACCGACCGCGGCGTCGGCAACGGCATGTCGGTGCTGATCTTCACCACGGTCATCTCGGTCATCCCGGGTGAGATCCTGGCTATCTACCGGGTCAAGGGGGCGTTCTACGCGGCCATCGCCATCGTCGTGGTCGTCGCCATCGTCGCGTTCATCGTGTTCATGGAACAGGCCCAGCGCCGCATCCCGGTGCAGTACGCCAAGCGGATGGTGGGCCGCCGGATGTACGGCGGCACCTCGACCTACATCCCGATGAAGGTGAACCAGGCCGGCGTCATCCCGGTCATCTTCGCCTCGTCGCTGCTCTACATCCCGACGCTGGCGGCCCAGCTGTTCGGCAACCAGAACAAGCCGCAGGGCTGGGTGGCCTGGGTCGCCCGCTACGTCGAGCAGAGCAACTCGGTGTTCTACATGGCCGCCTTCTTCCTGCTGATCGTCGGCTTCACCTACTTCTACGTGTCGATTACCTTCAACCCGACCGAAGTAGCCGACAACATGAAGAAGTACGGCGGGTTCATCCCCGGCATCAGACCCGGCCGGCCGACCGCCGAGTACCTCCAGTACGTGCTGAGCAGGCTCACCGCGCCGGGTTCGGTTTACCTCGGGGTAATCGCGCTGTTCCCGCTGGTGGCGCTCGGCGCCGCCGGCGTCGCCAACCAGTTCCCGTTCAGCGGAATCAGCCTGCTGATCATGGTCGGCGTCGGGCTGGACACGGTGAAGCAGATCGAGAGCCAGTTGCAGCAGCGCAACTATGAGGGTTTCTTGCGATAGTGCGCATCGTCCTCGTCGGGCCCCCCGGTGCGGGCAAGGGGACACAGGCCCAGTTCATCGCTTCGCACCTGGCGATCCCGAGGATCTCGACAGGTGATATTTTCCGGTACAACGTCACCAGCAACACCGAGCTCGGCCGTAAGGCCAGGGAGTTCATGGAGCGGGGCGACCTGGTACCGGACGAGGTAACGGTGGCAATGGTCCGGGACCGGCTGGCCGAGGACGACGCGCAGGAGGGTTTCCTCCTCGACGGCTTCCCGCGGAACGTGCCGCAGGCCGAGACGCTGAAGAAGCTGCTGCTGCAGGAGTGGGACGCCCGGCTCAGCGTGGTGCTCGAGCTGGTCGTGGACGAGGACGAGGTGGTGCGGCGGCTGTCGGGCCGCCGGACCTGCCGTCGCTGCGAGCGGGTCTGGCACGTCCTGTACGACCCGCCCGCCCGCACCGGCATCTGCGACGACTGCGGCGGCGAGCTCTTCCAGCGGGACGACGACTCCGAGGAGACGATCAGGCACAGGATCGAGGTCTACGCCGAGCAGACCTTCCCCCTTCTCGCCTTCTACGCCGACGAGAACATCCTGATCGGCATCGACGCGACCGGCCCGGTGGAAGAGGTCACCAGCCGGGCCATGGCCGCGCTCCGTCCGTTCGTACGGTGAGAGCAGCCCGGTATATGTGGCCTGGTAGCAGAGGCATGAGTATCGAGATCAAGACCCCCGAGCAGATCGCGGTGATGCGCGAGGCCGGGCTGGTGGTCGCGCGCACCCTGCGCGTCCTGGCCGCCGCGGTCCGGCCCGGCGTCACCACCGCGGAGCTTGACGCGATCGCCGAGGCCGAGATCCGCGGCGCGGGCGCGACCCCGTCGTTCAAGGGGTACCACGGCTACCCGGCGACGATCTGCACGTCGGTGAACGAGGAGATCGTGCACGGCATCCCGAGCCCGCGGCGGAGCCTGGCCGACGGCGACATCATCTCCATCGACTGCGGTGCCATCGTCGGCGGGTGGCACGGCGACGCGGCCCTCACCGTCGGCGTGGGCACCATCTCCGCCGCGGACGCCGCCTTGCTCGAGGCGTGCGAGACCGCGCTGTGGCACGGACTGGCCCAGGCCTGCGCCGGGCACCGCCTCGGCGACATCTCCCACGCGGTGCAGACGAGCGTCGACCGGTCCGGCCGGTACGGCCTAGTCGAGGAGTACACCGGTCACGGCATCGGCAGTGCGATGCACATGGACCCGCCGGTGCCCAACTACGGGCGGGCGGGCCGCGGACCGCGGCTGCGGCCGGGCATGGCGCTGGCCATCGAGCCGATGGTGGTGCTCGGCCGCGCGGAGACCGTCCTGCTCGACGACGACTGGACGGTGATCACCGCCGACGGGAGCCGGGCCGCGCACTTCGAGCACACGGTCGCGATCACCCCCGACGGACCCTGGGTGCTGACGGCCGAAGACGGCGGTGAGTCCGGATTCGCCGGGCACCCGGGCATAACGGAAACACGCCTCGGCGATACTAGGAAGAAGGAGAAGGACCCGGAAAGCGTTCCGCCGACCTAGGAGGGTGCCCGGTGCCTGGTGACCCGCGAATTCGCGCCTCGGACGCGGATCGCGACCGCGTGGCAGCGCTGCTGCGCGAGCACCACGCCGCCGGCCGGCTGACCGCGGAGGAGTTCCACGAGCGCATGGATCGCGCCCTGGAGGCCAGGACGCTAGGGGAGCTCGACGAACTGCTGGCGGACCTGCCCGCCATCGACCTGTACCAGCTGCCCGACGCCTCGCTGCGGCGCGCTCCGCCGCACCTCGGGCAGTCGCTGCTGCCGACCGACCTGGGCGGCCACGGCCCGGCCAGGTTCACCCCGGGGACGGTGGCCATGGGCGTGTGGGCGGCGGTGACGTCCGCGCTGGTCGCCGTCTGGGCGGTCGCCGCCGTGGTCGGCGGCGGCACCTGGTTTCCCTGGTGGGCGCTGATCGCGCTCCCGTGGATCTGGGCGATAGTCCGCCGTTCGCAGCGTCACGGGGAATAGCGGAGCGCCCCGCGGTGTCTTATAACCTGGGCGGTTCGCGCCGGGGCGCGGGGTCGAGTACACTCGTCTCCGGCCCATCTGCTGGGTCCTGCCTGGCCGGCGCTCGGGGGTTCGCGTACGCGACCACGATACCGACCTAAGAATGCCCTTCCGGTCTTCTCGTCCGCTGTCGTAAGCCAGCACGGCGTGAGCCGGGCCGGACGGGCGAGCAGAACACAGCACGGCCAGAACAGTACGGATAGAACACAGTACGGCCAGACCAGACCGCGCTCAGGCGCGGGCCATCACCACAAAGCGAAGCGCGGAGGACATGCCCAAGAAAGACGGCGCCATTGAGATTGAAGGCACGGTTGTCGAGTCACTCCCGAATGCCTTCTTCCGGGTGGAGCTGGACAACGGGCACAAGGTTCTCGCTCACATCAGCGGGAAAATGCGGATGCACTACATCCGCATCCTGCCTGACGACCGCGTGGTCGTGGAGCTCAGCCCCTACGACCTCAGTCGCGGGCGGATCGTGTACCGGTACAAGTAATAGCAAGTAATAATAGAATCAGATTTAGTGGAGAAAGCACCGTGAAGGTCAAGCCGAGCGTCAAGAAGATCTGCAGTAAGTGCCGGATCATCCGTCGGCACGGCCGCGTCATGGTCATCTGCACCGACCCCAGGCACAAGCAGCGCCAGGGCTGACCAGATAGATAGACGCGTACCGCAGGCAGCCATCCGTGGCTGCGACCCCCGGTCGGAGGCCGGGGCCGTGTCCGGGCAGGGCGCGGGGGCGGCGCGAAGGACCTCCGCGAGACGAAGGAGAACTGCCCGCACATGGCCAGGCTTTCTGGAGTGGACCTGCCCCGCGACAAGCGGGTCGAGGTCGCGCTCACCTATATCTTCGGCATCGGCCGCACGAGGGCGCTGCAGACGCTGGCGGCGACCGGCGTCAGCGGGGACACCCGGGTCAGCAACCTCAGCGACGAGGAGCTGATGAAGCTCCGCGACTGGATCGACGCGACCTACCAGGTCGAAGGTGACCTGCGCCGCGAGGTCCAGGCCGACATCAGGCGCAAGGTCGAGATCGGCAGCTACCAGGGCATCCGCCACCGTCGCGGGCTCCCGGTGCACGGGCAGCGGACGCAGACCAACGCGCGCACCCGCAAGGGCAAGAAGAAGACGGTGGCCGGCAAGAAGAAGGCCGGGAAGAAGTAGTCCGTTCCGCGGATCGATCACCTCACAAGGAAGCCACAGAAAGATATGCCGCCAAGGAGCCGTCAGCAGGCCGCCAAGAAGGTGCGCCGCAAGGAGCGGAAGAACGTCGCTCACGGGCACGCCCACATCAGGAGCACGTTCAACAACACGATCATCTCGATTACCGACCCGACCGGGAACGTCATCTCGTGGGCGTCCGCAGGTCAGGTCGGCTTCAAGGGTTCGCGCAAGTCCACGCCGTACGCCGCCCAGATGGCCGCGGAAGCCGCGGCGAGGCGCGCGATGGAGCACGGCATGCGCAAGGTCGACGTCTTCGTCAAGGGTCCGGGCTCGGGCCGGGAGACCGCCATCAGGTCGCTGCAGGCGACCGGGCTGGAGGTCGGTTCGATCCAGGACATGACCCCCGTTCCGCACAATGGCTGCCGGCCGCCGAAGCGGCGCCGGGTCTGAGGAGATAGCGACAGATGGCTCGATACACAGGCCCGGACTGCAAGCTGTGCCGCCGGGAGAAGACCAAGCTCTTCCTCAAGGGCGCTAAGTGCGACTCGCCGAAGTGCCCGATCGAGATCCGGCCCTACCCGCCGGGCGAGCACGGCCGGAACCGGCCGAAGGAAGGCGACTACCTGCAGCAGATCCGGGAGAAGCAGAAGGCCCGCCGGATCTACGGCATCCTGGAGCGCCAGTTCCACGGGTACTACGTAGAAGCCGCCCGCAAGCACGGCCGTACCGGCGAGACCATGCTCCAGTTGCTTGAGCGCCGCCTGGACAACGTGGTGTTCCGGGCCGGCTTCGCCAAGAGCCGTGACATGGCCCGCCAGCTGGTCACGCACGGCCACTTCACGGTGAACGGCAAGAAGGTCGACATCCCGTCCTACCGGGTCAGCGAGAACGACATCGTTGAGGTCCCGTCCAAGTTCCTCGAGATGACGCCGTTCGTCATCGCGCGGGCCGAGGCCGGCGAGCGCACCGTGCCCGCGTGGCTCGAGGTGGTGCCGGACAAGATGCGGGTGCTGGTGCACTCGCTGCCCGTCCGGGCGCAGATCGACACCCAGGTCCAGGAACAGCTCATCGTCGAGTACTACTCGAAGTAATTACCACCGCCGTGCCGCCCGGATGGCGGCACGGCCGGCGGGCCTTGCGCCCGCCACTCGCGATAGTCATATAGCGGGCATCGCGGAAGGGAAGAACAATGCTCATCGCTCAGCGCCCCTCGCTCGCCGAGGAGCAGGTCGACGAATACCGGTCCAGGTTCGTGATCGAGCCGCTCGAGCCGGGTTTCGGTTACACGATCGGCAACTCGCTCCGGCGCACGCTGCTGTCCTCCATCCCGGGCGCGGCCGTCACCAGCATCAGGATCGAGGGCGTCCTGCACGAGTTCTCCACGGTTCCCGGCGTGAAGGAGGATGTCACCGACATCATCCTGAACCTGAAGGAACTGGTGGTGTCCTCCGAGCACGACGAGCCGGTCGTCATGTACCTGCGCAAGCAGGGTCCCGGCGAAGTGACCGCGGCCGACATCGCGCCGCCGGCCGGCGTCGAGGTGCACAACCCCGAGCTGCACATCGCCACCCTGAACGCCAAGGGCAAGCTCGAGATGGAGCTCACCGTCGAGCGCGGCCGCGGCTACGTCTCGGCCACCCAGAACAAGCAGCCGGGCCAGGAGATCGGCCGGGTGCCGATCGACTCCATCTACTCGCCCGTGCTCCGGGTCACCTACAAGGTCGAGGCCACCCGGGTCGAGCAGCGCACCGACTTCGACCGGCTCATCCTCGACGTCGAGACCAAGCCGTGCATGCGCCCGCGGGACGCGGTGGCCAGCGCGGGCAAGACGCTGGTCGAGCTGTTCGGGCTGGCCCGCGAGCTCAACGTCGACGCCGAGGGCATCGACATCGGCCCGTCGCCGACCGACGCCGCGCTCGCGGCCGACCTGGCGCTGCCGATCGAGGACCTCAACCTCACCGTCCGTTCCTACAACTGCCTCAAGCGCGAGGGCATCCACACGGTGGGCGAGCTCGTCGGCCGCAGCGAGCAGGACCTGCTCGACATCAGGAACTTCGGCGCCAAGTCGATCGAGGAAGTCAAGCAGAAGCTCGTTGACATGGGTCTCTCGCTCAAGGACTCGCCGCCCGGATTCGACCCGAGCAGCGCGGTCGGTGCCTACAGCGACGACGACGAGAGCTACGTGGAGACCGAGCAGTACTGACGTGGCACCCCGCCACGGATAACGAGGAGAGGTCAGTATGCCCACGCCCACCAAGGGCCACCGCCTGGGCGGCAGCCCGGCTCACGAACGGCACATCCTGGCGAACCTGGCCACCGCGCTGTTCCAGCATGGCCGGATCACCACCACCGAGGCCAAGGCCAAGCGGCTGCGCCCGGTGGCCGAGCGGCTGATCACCTTCGCCAAGCGCGGCGACCTGCACGCCCGGCGCCACGTGCTGACCGTGGTCACCGACAAGGGTGTGGTGCACCAGCTGTTCACCGAGATCGCTCCCGAATTCTCCGAGCGGGACGGCGGCTACACGCGGATCACCAAGATCGGTCCGCGCAAGGGCGACAACGCGGCGATGGCCGTCATCGAACTGGTCCGCGGCGAGCCGGTCGCGGCCAGGCCGCGCCGCCGGACCCGCCGGGCCCAGGGGGCCCAGGCCGATGCCACGGCGGCCGCCCCGGCCAGGGACACCGCCGCGGCCGCGGATGCCGAGGTCGAGGCGACTGAGGCGACGGCCGAAGCCGACGAGGCGCCCGAAGCCCGCCAGGCCCCGGTGGTGCCGGAAGAGGGCGAGGCCGAGGAGGTCGACGATCTCGCCGACGTGGCGGCGGACGATGAAGAAGCCGACGCCGAGGACGAGGACGAGGACGACAAGCCGGCCGGGAACGCCTGACCCAGGACCGCCCCGAGGTGGACTCGGAAGGAGAACCTCGGACCGTTAGGCTCCGGGTTGATCTCTCCTACGATGGGTCAGCCTTTTCCGGGTGGGCCGCCCAGCCCGGCAGGCGAACCGTAGAGGACGTGCTGGCCGCAGCGCTCGGACGAGTGCTGCGGCTGCCGTCTGCCCCCAAACTGACGGTGGCCGGCCGCACCGATGCCGGGGTACACGCCCGCGGCCAGGTCGTCCACCTGGACGTCCCCGCCGCGGCCTGGCCCGGCCACGATGACCGAACGGGCCGGGTCATCGCCCGCCTGGCCGGCCTGCTGCCCGCCGATGTCCGGGTGCGGACTGCGGGCCTCGCGCCCGGCGGATTCGACGCGCGGTTCTCCGCGCTGTGGCGCCGCTACGCCTACCGCGTCTGTGACGACGAGGCCGCCGCCGACCCGCTGCGCAGGCACGAGACGCTGTGGTACTTCCGGCGGCTCGACCTGGCCGCCATGAACGAGGCCGGGCGGCCGTGCCTGGGCGAGCACGATTTCGCCGCCTTCTGCCGCCGGCGGGAGGGCGCGACCACCATCCGGACGCTGCGCACCCTGTCCTGGCACCGGGACGATCACGGCATCGCGGTCGCCACCGTGGTAGCCGACGCGTTCTGCCACAACATGGTCCGCGCGCTGGTCGGCGCGCTGCTCGCCGTCGGCGAGGGACGCCGGCCGCCCGACTGGCCCGCCGCGATACTCGCGGCCGCGGTCCGCGATCCGGCCGTCCGCGTGGTCCCGCCGCACGGCCTGTGCCTGGAAGAGGTCGGCTACCCGCCGCCGGACCAACTGGCCGCCCGCGCCGCCGCCACCCGCACCGTCCGCACCACCCCCTGCTAAGGCCGGACGCCATGAAACCGGACATCCAGTGCGTTAGAACGCACTGGAACCAGGGTTTCATGGCGCTCCCGAAGGCCGCCCATGACAGGAAACGCGTCGTCTGAAGGAACCGGCGCGGTCCGCTTACTGCTTGCCGGACAGCATCCGGGTGCTGAGGTTGATGTTGGCGCTGCCGGTGACGAGGTTCGCGGCGAACTGCTCCAGGGCCTGCCGCTGCGCCTGACCCGACGGTGACTTCAGGTTCGCGTACTCGGCCCACATCAGGATCAGGTAGTGGCCCTTGATCTCGGCCTGGACGACGCCGGTCCCGGTGCCCAGCTTCTTGGTCGGGCCCTTCTTGCTGGTCAGCGGCGCGATAATCTGCTCCGGCCCGGTGACCTGGCCGGCCTTCTGGGCGGCGTTCGAACTGATCAGGTTGATCACGCCGACGGTGCCCATCATCGTGCCGTCACCCGAGATGTAGCTCGCCCGCACCACCTGGCTGCAGTGGCCTGCCTGCAGCGCGGCCTGCAGGTCCGCGCCGTACACCGCCACCGAGCACGTCTTGGTGGCGCTGGCCGCGGTCCTGGTGTACCCCTTGCCGTCGAGCGAGAATTGCGGCGGGTAGAGCCCGGCGATGGTCAGCGCCTGGGGATCCCTGGCCCGGGTCCCGATGTGCTGCCACTTGCCCAGGGCCTTGTCGAAGCCGGGCGAACCGGGCGCGTTCGTGGGGAGCCGCAGCGTCGGCGGCACCGGCGCGTTCAACCGCGCCTCGTACAGGTACTTGAACCCGGCGAACCCGGCCCCGGCCGCCACCACCGCGGCCACGGCGATCCAGGCTAGGGTGCGGCGCCTGGTCCGGCCGCCGCCACGGCCGCGTCGCCGCCCTCCCGAGGGGGCCTGGCTGTCCGCCGGCGGCGGGCCGGGGAAGCCCGGGTCGTCCGGCGTGTAGGCGTCCTCCGGATCGTCCCGGACGGGCAGCGGGCCGGTCGGGGTGTGCCAGGGACCGAACGAGCCGGTGGGCGATTCGGCGGGCTCACGAGCCGACGGGAATCCGCGGGTCGGCGTCCGCCCCGCCGCATCGGGGGGACCGGCCGGGCCCAGGGTCGGCTGGGCGCCGCTGCCGGGGCCGAGCAGGCGATTCGGGCCTGTCCCCGGGCCGAGGACTCGATGAGCGCCGGTGCCGGCCGCCAGGCCTGCCCGGGCGCCGCCGCCAGAGCCGGTCAGTCCCTGTGGCCCGGTCACGTGCTGAGGACCGGTCAGCCTCTGCGGGCCGGTCACGTGCTGAGGACCGGTCAGCCTCTGCGGGCCGGTGACGTGCTGGGGGCCGGTCAGCCTCTGCGGGCCGGTCCCGGCGCCCGGAAAGGGCTGCGCCCCGGCGTCACCAGGAAACCCCGACTCACCAGGGAACCCAGAACCGCCCGGGAACGCCGAACCCTCCGGATACCCGGGGTCGTCCGCCGACGGCCAGGGCGGCTGGCGGCGCGTGTCCGCGGCCCGGCGGGTGCGGCTCGCGCCCTGATGGTCCATAACGTACGAGCGTAGCGCCCTGCTCAGTTCCGGTAGGGTGGACGCAGAACTTTCCCGTCTCACGCTATCTCGTGTAGCTGTCCGGCGACGAACCGTGAGGTCCGCGCCCGGACGGGGTTGCTGGCGGCTTCGCTTTGGCATCGCTGCGTGAGACAGAGTATGCTGCATTGGCGTCATGCGCGACGGGCATGCACGCGGTGTGCCTTCGTTCGCGCAGTTCGCGCGGTTCGATGCGCCCGCGTGGTGTGCCTGCAGCGGTTTACCAGTACGGTCAACCAGCAGGGCGCCCAGGGCGGTCCTCACCAGCAGGTGCAGGCCGGTTGAAGATCACGATACATATGCGAAGGCTTAGGACTGTGCGCACATTCAGCCCGAAGGACAGTGACATTACCCGGCACTGGCATGTCATCGATGCTTCTGACGTGGTGCTCGGCCGCCTGGCCAGCCACGTGGCCGTGCTGCTCCGGGGCAAGCACAAGCCGATCTTCGCGCCGCACGTGGACACCGGTGACTTCGTGATCGTGGTCAACGCGTCGAAGGTCGCGCTGTCCGGCAGCAAGCTTGAGCAGAAGCACGCCTACCGGCACTCCGGCTACCCGGGCGGACTCCGGGCGGTCTCGTACGCCAGCCTGATGGAAAGCCACCCCGAGCGCGCGGTGGAGAAGGCAGTGCGCGGGATGCTGCCGAAGAACTCCCTCGGCCGCAAGACGCTGCGCAAGCTCAAGGTATACGCGGGCCCCGACCATCCGCACGAGGCGCAGCAGCCGAAGCCGTACGAGATCACCCAGATCGAGCAGTGACGCAGTAGAGCAGTAGGACAGAGCAGAGGAAGCACGAGGTCTAGACCGTGGCCGAGCCCACTGGCAGCACCCCCGTCGTCGAGGACGACGCCGAGACCGGCGAGTACACCGCCGACGGCGAGTTCGGCGCGGAAACCCCGTCGGAGTACACCACCGAGAGCTCCCAGGACGCCCCGGCGCGGGCCGTCGCGCGGCGCCCGGTGGTCACCGGTCACGCGGCCGGCACCGGCCGCCGCAAGGAGGCCATCGCCCGGGTCCGCATCATGCCCGGTTCGGGCCAGTGGACGATCAACGGCCGCACGCTCGACGTGTACTTCCCGAACAAGGTGCACCAGCAGCTCGTCAACGAGCCGTTCGTGACCCTGGGCGGGGAGAACCAGTTCGACGTGGTGGCCAGGATCACCGGCGGCGGCGTCACCGGGCAGGCGGGCGCGCTGCGCCTCGGCGTGACCAGGGCGCTTACCCTGGTCGACCCGGAGAACCGCCCGGCGCTGAAGAAGGCAGGCTTCCTGACCAGGGACGCCCGGGTCAAGGAGCGCAAGAAGTACGGCCTGAAGAAGGCCCGCAAGGCGCCGCAGTACTCCAAGCGGTAGGTACCGCCCGCGCGGAGCCTGTCGAGCCTACGCGCACGAGCCCGGCCGTACCAGCAGAGCAGCGAGCGGAGCGAAATGGCTGAAGCGGGGCAGCGTAGCCGTTTGTTCGGTACGGATGGTGTCCGGGGGGTGGCCGGTGACGAGCTGACCGCCAGCCTGGCCCTGAACCTCAGCGTGGCCGCGGCCGCCGTGCTCGGCCGCGCCGAGGCGGGGCACGGCGATGCCGGGCACGGGGCGCGGCCGGTGGCCGTGGTGGGCCGGGACCCGCGCGCCTCGGGTGAGTTCCTCGAGGCGGCGGTGGTGGCCGGGCTGGCCAGCGCCGGGGTCGACGTGCTCAGGCTCGGGGTCATCCCCACGCCGGGCGTGGCCTTCCTGACCGGAGCGCTGAACGCGTCCTTTGGCGTGGTCATCTCGGCCAGCCATAACCCGGCCGCGGACAACGGGATCAAGTTCTTCGGACCAGGCGGGGTCAAGCTGCCCGACGCCACCGAGGACGCCATCGAGGCCCAGCTCGGCGAAGCGGCCACGACCCGAGACTTCGGCCGGGTCAGTGACGCGCGCGCCGTGCACGAGCTGTACCTGGATCACCTGCTCGCCACGCTGCCGGAGCCGCCGCAGCCGCCGCTGGCGGGACTGCGGATCGTGGCCGACTGCGCGCACGGCGCCGCGTACCTGATCGCGCCGCAGGCGCTGCGCCGGGCGGGCGCCGAGGTCATCACCATCGGGGACGAGCCGGACGGCCTGAACATCAACGAGGGCTGCGGTTCCACCGCGCTCGGCGCGCTGTCCGCCGCGGTGGCGGAGCATGGCGCGGACGCCGGCATCGCCTATGACGGGGACGCCGACCGGTGCCTCGCCGTTGACGCGGACGGTCAGCCGCTGGACGGCGACCAGATCATGACCGTGCTCGCCACCGGGCTGAAGGAGGCGGGGCGGCTGGCCGGCGACGCCGTGGTGGTCACGGTGATGTCGAACCAGGGCTTCCACGTGGCCATGCGCGACGCCGGCATCGCGGTGATCGAGACCCCGGTCGGGGACAAGCACGTGTCCGCGGCCATGCGGGACGGCGGCTACGTGCTCGGCGGCGAGCAGTCCGGGCACATCATCATGGGTGAGCACGCCACCACCGGCGACGGCGTGCTGACCAGCCTGCAGCTGCTGGCCGCGGTGAACCGGCACGGCGTGCCGCTGGCCGCGGCGGCCAAGATGATGCCGAAGTACCCGCAGGTCCTCGTCAACGTGCCCGGCGACGCGTCGCGGCTCGGGCCGCGGACCGACGCGGCGGTCCGCCGGGCCGAGGCCGAGATCGGCGGCGACGGGCGCGTCCTGGTCCGGCCGAGCGGCACCGAGCCCAAGATCAGGCTGATGATCCAGGCCAGGGACGCGGCCCTGGCCGAACGCGTCGTGGGGCAGCTCGCCGAGGATGTCCGGCGGGCGCTGGCCGGGCAGTAGACCCGGGAGCAGGTAGAGCCATGCGAGACGCCTATCAGGTCGCCGCCGTGCGAGCCGCCGAGCAAGCGCTGATGGACCTGGTCCCGGACGGGACGCTGATGGGCCGGGCCGCGACCGGGCTCGCCTCGATCTGCGCCGACCTGCTCCGTGCTGCGCCCGGCTATGTGTACGGCGCCCGGGTGGTGGTGCTGGCCGGCCGCGGGGACAACGGCGGCGACGCGCTGTACGCCGGCGCCCTCCTGGCCCGCCGCGGCGCGGCCGTCACCGCGATCGCGGCCGGATCCACGGTGCACCCCGGCGGCGCCGCCGCGCTGCGCCAGGCGGGCGGCCGGGTGTCCAGCCCTGCCGACGTCGGCTACGCCGATGCCGTCCCTGCCGCCCACCCGATCGCCGGCGCCGACCTTATCGTCGACGGCCTGCTCGGTATCGGCGGTCGCGGCGGCCTGCGCGAGCCGTTCAGCAGCCTTGCGGCCGAGGCCGAAACAGCCCGGCAGGCCGGCGCCACCGTAGTGGCCGTCGACCTGCCCAGCGGCATCGACGCCGACACCGGGGCGGTGGAGGGCCCGGCGGTCCGCGCCGACGTCACCGTGACGTTCGGCGCGATCAAGCCCGGGCTGCTGATCGACCCGGGCGCCGGGCACGCGGGCGCCGTCGAGCTCGTCGACATCGGACTCGGGCCGTACCTCGAAACAGAGCCCGCGGCCTCGGCCCCGCAGCGGGACGACATCGCCGAGCTGCTGCCCCGCCCGGGCGCCGAGTCGGACAAGTACCGCCGCGGCGTGCTCGGCCTGCTGGCCGGCAGCGACCGCTTCACCGGGGCGGCGCTGCTGTCCGCGGGCGGAGCGGTGCACGGCGGGGCGGGCATGGTCCGGGTGGTGACCACTCAGGTCGCCGCCGTCCTGGTGCGGCAGAAGTGGCCCGAGACCGTGGTCACCGTGCACCCGGACGAGGGCGACTGGGACCTGCTCGGCTCGGTCGGCCGGGTCCAGGCGTGGGTGGCCGGCCCCGGCATGGGCACCGATTCCGACGCCGTCGCCCGGCTGACCGCGATCCTGCGCACGGACCTCCCGGTCCTGGTGGACGCCGACGGGCTGACCATCCTGAGCCAGCATCAGGACCTGCTGCCACGCCGGGCTCCGACGCTGATCACGCCGCACGCCGGCGAGCTGGCCCGGCTACTCGGCACCGACCCGGCCAGCGTGGAGGCGCGGCGGCTCGAGCACGCCCGCCGGGCGGCCGCCCAGCTGGGCGTCACCGTGCTGCTGAAGGGCTCGACCACGGTTATCGCGCCCCCAGACGCTTCAAGGGACGGGCCCGTGCTCGTCAACCCCACCGGCACCCCCTGGCTGGCCACCGCGGGCAGCGGCGACGTGCTGTCCGGGCTGGCCGGCGCGCTGCTCGCGCAGGGCCTGCCCCCCGCCCAGGCCGGCCTGGCGGGCGCCTACCTGCACGGCCTGGCGGGCAGGCTGGCGGCGGCAGGCCCGGGCGACGGGACCGCGCAGGCCCCGATCGGCGCCTCCGACCTGGTCCGGGCGCTGCCGGCCGCATTCCGGAGCCTGTGATGAACGTGGAGAGGGAAGCCGCCGTCGACCTCGGCGCGATCACCGCCAACGTCGCCGCACTCTGCGAGCTCGTCCGCGGCAGCCAGGTGCTGGCCGCGGTCAAGGCCGACGGGTACGGCCACGGCATGGTCCCGGCCGCCCGGGCGGCGCTGGCGGGCGGGGCGGCCTGGCTGGGCGTGGCCGACCTGGACGAGGCGGTCGCGCTGCGCCGGGCGGGCCTCACCGCGCCGGTGCTGTGCATGATGACGTTCGGCGACCCGGCCGAGGCGGTCCGGCACGACATCGACCTCGCGGCCGGCTCGGCCGGGTACGTCGCGGCGGTCGAGGCCGCGGCGGTCCGGGCCGGCGTCCAGGCCCGGCTGCACCTCAAGGCCGATACCGGGCTGAGCCGGGGCGGCGCCACCCCGGCGGACTGGCCCGGGGTGGTCGCGGCGGCGCTCGCGGCCCAGGCCCGGGGATCGATCCGGGTGACCGGCCTGTGGTCGCACTTCGCCTGCGCCGACGTGCCGGGGCATCCGTCGATTACCGCCCAGCTGGCCAGCTTCGCCGACGCGATCGCGGTGGCCGAGAAGGCCGGCGTCACCCCGGAGGTCAGGCACATCGCCAACACCGCGGCCGCGCTGACCGTGCCGGAGTCCCGATACGACCTGGTCCGCTTCGGCGGGGCCGTCTACGGCCTGTCCACCCTGCCCGGCGGCGCGCCGTCGTGGCTGCGCCCGGTGATGACGCTGCGCGCCCGGCTGGCCATGGTCAAGCGGGTGCCGGCGGGCACCGGCGTCTCCTACGGCCACCGGTACGTGACCGCCCGCGAGACCACCCTCGGCCTGGTGCCGCTCGGGTACGCCGACGGGGTGCCCCGCGGCGCGGCGGGCCTGTCGCTGGTCAGCGCGCGCGGCCGCCGCTGGCCGATCGCGGGCACGGTCTGCATGGACCAGTTCGTGGTCGACTTCGGCGACGAGCCGGCCGCGGTCGGGGACGAGGTGGTGCTGTTCGGCCCCGGCGACGACGGCGAGCCGACGGCGCAGGAGTGGGGCGAGGCGCTGGGCACCATCTCCTATGACATCGCGACCGGCATCGGGGCCAGGGTCCCGCGTACCCATCCGGGTGGTGACCATTGATGGGACCGAACGGGCCGGGTTTCCCGCCCGCCGAACTGCGGATCGCCACCGACGGGGACATGCGCGACCTCGGCCGGCGCCTGGCGGCGCTGCTCCGCGCCGGGGACCTGGTGATCCTGGCCGGCCCGCTCGGCGCGGGCAAGACCACGCTGGTGCAGGGCATCGGCGCGGGCCTTGGCGTGCGCGGTCCGGTCACCTCGCCGACGTTCGTGATTGCCCGGGTGCACCCGGCCCTGACCGGCTCTGGGCCGGCGCTGGTGCACGCGGACGCCTACCGGCTCGGCAGCTTCAGCGAGGTGGACGACCTGGACCTGGACACCGATGCGGGCAGCGCGGTCACCGTGGTGGAGTGGGGCACCGGCCTGGCCGAACCCCTCGCCGAGGACCGCCTGGAGATCACGATCGAGCCCGACCAGGACGGTGATGTGCGGACGGTGCGGATAAATGGTCACGGCGCGAGATGGCATGGTGTGCTCACCGGCGCCGTAGATCGTCTATAGTTCCGCTGTACTGTTCCCAGTTCCGCGTATCGCGCCGTTATCTGCCGTACCCCGAACCCGGAGGCGCGCCGTGCCCGAGCAGGAATTTCAGCCGCCGCGTCGGCTGGCCAGGCCGTACCGGCCTGACCGCGACGACGACGAGCCGCCGCCGTGGGCCAACCTGCCTCCGGTCCGTCCGGCGCGCTCTGGCCGCCTCGCGGGACCCGGCCATCCGCCCGGTCCCCGGCATTCAGCCGACCCGCACCATCTGACGGACCCCCGCCATCCAGCCGACCCCGGCTATCCAGCCGACCCCGGCTATCCAGCCGACCCCGGCTATCCAGCCGACCCCGGCTATCCAGCCGACCCCGGCTATCCAGCCGACCCCGGCCATCCG
>Ga0207657_10001386_pt1 | contig 25849 bp, 20 predicted proteins | sample KBSC33metaG_FD_184316 | JGI IMG/M metagenome (GOLD analysis project Ga0207657, IMG submission 184316) | Corn rhizosphere microbial communities from Kellogg Biological Station, Michigan, USA - KBS C3-3 metaG (SPAdes) (version 2) | ecosystem: Host-associated > Plants > Roots > Rhizosphere > Soil ... | reverse complement strand
TCGGCCAGGCATGGCCTATATACCTATTGGTAAATACAAACGATCGATTTAGTGCCGCGAAAAGGCCGTTTTCAGCACGTTTTTGGGCACAAACAGCCTTCGCGGGTGTGTCACCGGCAAGTGTAACCTTGCCCATTTCTGATGCAATTTGGTCTTAGTTAACGATCGCCGACTGTACTTAGCACATAGCATGTCCGGTGTTTTAAGCGACTCCTTGAGCAACAGGAGATCGAGCGTCCGTTCTCCAGGAACGGCGCTCATGCGCACAGTGCCGGGTTCTTTCATCCTGAACTGAAGGCGATCCTTGCCTTATCCCACCAATGCAAGCGAGGCGCGGCCCTGGTGCGGCGGAACGAAGTGGTCGGAGCGCGAAGCGATGGTGAGCTTTTCCCGGCCCAGGAGCTTGCGGATCTGGGAGCGGGCGTGCTCGGCCCACGGGCCCCGGTTGTCGAGCCGCACGTAGTTTTGCCAGTGGCGCAGCGCAGACCGGTGCTGCCCTCTGCGCTCGTATGCCAACGCCAGATTGTAATGGGCATCCCCATAGCCAGGCGCCAGCGTAACTGCCTGAAGGTAAGCCGTGATCGCCTCGTCCATGCGCCCGAGTTCATCCAGAACATTGCCCAGATCAAAATAGGCGAGAACGTAGGCAGGATCGGCGACGGTCGCCCGCCGGTAGTACTCTTCGGCTTGCGTGTACTGACGTAGATGGAAGTGCAAAGTCCCGAGATTGATGCTGGCCGGCGCATAATCAGGGTCGATCGCGAGTATCTCGTGATACAGACCGATGGCCCGGTGCTTTTCTGAAGACTCCTCCGCCTGAACGGCGGCAAGAAAGAGATTCTGGACCGTTCGGGAATTGGCCGCGACCTTGCTGTGCAGGGCCGAATCGGAGGGAACAGTCTTCATCTGGAAACCCTTGCATGTTTCGATTTCGCTGTTTTCGAATCGCTCGAAATCGAAGAGCAATTGACGGCGAATGGGATCAACGATCTCGCCATGATGTCGAAATGCAAGACGCGTGCCGGTACGGACCAGGCGTGCTTCGAGCAGCGGGTTCGACATTCCGGCCACAGCTTTCATCGCCAGGATGGAGTCGCGAATTGAAGCGGCGGGCACATCATCCTGGCGGAGAGCCCGCAGGATCCTCAACTGACCCAGATCTTGAAACATGTAGTTCTGCTGCTGGGGAATGAGGCCCGCTCTTTCCCACCCCTGCAACTGGCGGGAACTGATTTGTAGAATTCGCTGGACGTCCTGACGGCTGTAGCTGGTCACTTTTCAGTACTCCCGCAGGTGGCACGTTCTCCCTGGGTTTTTGAATTCCCATTCTGATCTCGACACCTGAACCGGAATGTTCCGGTGCAGGGGCCACACGTAGCTCCTGGAACAGTCACCAAGAAACCGCTGTTGGTGCGATTATGCCAAGAGCAGAGGTGGATAATCCGACAAGAACTCGCCTCTTGAGAAAAAACTCGTGGATAACGAGTACTTGTTTTGGTTCATGTAGGCTGAAAAGCCACTGTTACCATGGAGGGATTCCCATGGTCGACATAGCTTCTATAGAATTTGGTTCTCGCAATTAACAGGCAATTTTTGCGGTAATAGCTGGTTCTCGGCGCATTTGGCGTTTTTGGGAACGGATCGGCCGACCTAGACGATTATGAATGGGCTTCCAGTCCAGGCGAGATTGCGCCTGCCGCTCGATGATCGAATGACTCCGTTGTCGGTAGACGCCGATATTGAGACGCTACTCGGGTTTAGTGCAACCGCGTTCACGACAGGCGAGGTCAAACTAGCTGACCTGATCCATGTTGATGATGCTGATGTGGCCGCGCAGCTATTTTCGCGGGCCCCCGAAAGCCAGTCGGGCAGCGTCAATCTTCGGCTTCGCCACGCCGACGGGCGCGTGCGATGTGTGCGCGCATGTTTCAGCAAGACGCAGGGAATCCGCGAAGTGAATCCGGTTGTTGAACTTCTGTTGCAAGATGCATCGAGCCTTCATAGGTTGGAAACGCAGCCGCCGCGGTTGACCACCATTGAACCGATGATGGATTTTGTGGGCGAGGTCCTCTACTTCAAAAATCGCGATCATGTTTTCACTGCACTTAACCGCGTTGCCCGGCGAATTTTCTGCGGAAACGCTCAGGACAGCCGGGATGCGGTTGGACTGACGGACTACGATCTTTTCACCGAAGAATACGCAGACATCTCCTACCGAATGGAAAAGCAGGTGCTTGCGGGGGCTGATGTCGCCACTGAAATTCATGCTAGTCCCGGGGACACCGGATCAAAGAAGTGGCTAAACAGCCTGAAATATTCCGTTCGCGGACCGGAAGGAGATGTGATCGGCCTGTTTGGTGTTGCGCACGACATAACGGGTCACCGCCAAACGCAGGATAAGCTCCGCAAAAGTGAAGAGATGCTGCGCGATGCGCAGATCGTTGCCGGCATCGGCACATACCGCATGGACATCAAAACTGGGGAATGGACGAGTTCGGATCTGCTTGACGAGATCTTCGGAGTCACCTGCGGCTACGAGCGCACATTGGAGAGCTGGGCGGCCATCGTTCACCCGGATGATCGGGTGATGTTGTTGGATTACTTCAATGAAGTGATTGTGCAGGCCCGGCCCTTTGACATGGAGTACCGCATCATTCGCCTCTCGGACGGCGAAGCACGCTGGGTGCATGGTCTGGGCCGGCTGGAGCTTGATGCGGAAGGACGGCCCATTGAGGTCCTCGGTACGATCCGCGACATAACCGCACGCAAGGAGGGAGAACTTGCGTTGCGGGAGAGCAAGGAGCTTCTGCGCCTCTTCATCGAGCACGCCCCCGCGGCCATAGCCATGCTCGACCGCGACATGCGCTACCTCTCGGTCAGCAGCCGCTGGCTTGAGATTCACGGCCTTGCAGGGCAGGTTCTCATTGGCCGGTCACATTACGACGTTCTACCCAAACTGCCGCAGAACTGGCGAGGAATCCATCGTCAGGCCATGTCCGGAGAGACGGTGAATCCGGGCGAGGAGATGCTTGAGCTTCCGGATGGGTCGGTGCACTGGATACGGCGATTGTTACGGCCATGGCTCACTGGCGCTGGTGAAATCGGGGGCATCATCCTCTTTGCTGAAGACATAACCAAAAATCGCGAGACAGAAGACAGGCTCAGGCTGGCAGCCAGCATGTTCACTCATGCGCGCGAAGGCATCAGTATCACTGATCCATCCGGCGCCATCCTTGAGGTGAACGAAACGTTCACGAAGATCACTGGTTACGCGCGCGAAGAGGCGCTTGGCAAAAATCCCCGCATTCTCAAGTCGGGCCTGCAGAGCGACGAGTTCTACGCCGGGATGTGGCGGGCACTGAAGAATGAAGGTCATTGGTCGGGTGAGGTCTGGAACCGGAACAAGAGCGGCGAGATCTATGCGGAGATGCTGAACATCAACGCCGTGCGCGATTCATCAGGCAATGTGCTGCAGTACATTGCCCTTTTCTCTGACATCACCCAACTCAAGAAGCACGAGCAGCAACTAGAGCACCTCACTTACTACGATGTGCTTACCAGCCTGCCGAATCGCGCGTTGCTTGCCGATCGAGTGCAGCAGGCCATGGCGCAGGCAAACCGCCGCAAGCAGTTTTTCGCGGTGGCCTATCTTGACCTGGACGGCTTTAAAGACATTAACGACATTCATGGCCGCGAAGCGGGAGACCGGCTGCTGACCTCACTGGCGTTCAATATGAAATGCGCTTTGCGTGAAGGCGACACGCTGGCGCGGCTGGGGGGCGATGAATTTGTGGCTGTGATTCTCGATCTGGATGAAGCGGCCTCAAGTGTGCCTGTGATCGTTCAGTTGCTGGAAGCAGCTTCAGAGCCGGTACAAGTTGGCGATTCAAGCCTGAGCGTTTCCGCAAGCATCGGGGTCACATTTTTTCCGCAATCTGAAGAGGCTGACCCGGATCTGCTGCTACGCCAAGCGGATCAGGCGATGTACCAAGCCAAGCTCGCAGGCGGAAATCGATACCATATCTTCGATCCCGAACACGACCAGAATGTTCGAGGCCGGCACGAGAATCTGGAACATATCCGGCGCGCGATGGCTGCCCGTGAGTTTGTTCTCCACTACCAGCCGAAGGTGAACATGCGCACCGGCAAAGTGGTCGGGCTGGAAGCCTTGATTCGCTGGCAGCATCCGGAGCGAGGGTTGCTCCCCCCTGGAATGTTTCTGCCTGTCATCGAGGATCATCCGCTGGCAATCGAGTTGGGCGAATGGGTAATTGAAACTGCGTTGGCGCAAATGGATATCTGGCGTGACGCAGGGCTGGAAATTCCGGTCAGCGTTAATGTAGGCGCGCTGCAGTTGCAGCAGCCGGATTTTGTCGATCGCCTGAGCCAGTTGCTTGCAGCCCACCCGACATTGAAGCCGTTCAGCCTGGAGATTGAAGTTCTGGAAACCAGTGCGCTGCAGGATGTGGAGCAGACCTCCCAAGTCCTCACCGCGTGCCATGGAATCGGGGTGCTTTTTGCGCTGGACGATTTCGGCACCGGATACTCGTCGCTGACTTATTTGAAAAGACTGCCCGCAAGCATTTTGAAGATCGACCAGAGCTTTGTGTGCGACATGCTTGAAGATCCGGAAAATCTGAGCATTCTGGAGGGAATTCTCAGCCTGGCTTCGGCGTTTCATCGGCAGGTGATTGCGGAAGGCGTGGAGACGGTTGAACACGGACTGATGCTGCTGCAACTGGGCTGCGAAGTTGGGCAGGGATACGGCATCGCCAGGCCAATGCCTGCGGAGGATGTCCACAATTGGGTTTGGAACTGGAAACCGGATGCACGCTGGTCCAAAACTCCTTCTCTCCATTCCGGCAACCAAACGTTATTGTATGCATGCGTGGAGCACCGAGCATGGCTGGCGGCTTTTGAGGCTTACCTGACAGGCAGACGCCATGCGCCCCCGGTTATGGACCGGCATCAGTGCCGTTTCGGCAAATGGCTGGAAAGTGAGAAACGAGCGGGCCGTGGAAATGCGCCTGGATGCAGCGAGATCGATGCCGCTCACCAGAGATTACATACCGTGGCTGCCGAAATACTGCAGGGCAAAACGCAAGGCAGAGATCCCGTCGGGCTAACAAGGATGTCTGAACTGCACGCGATTTGCAGTCAGCTGCAGACCCAGATGGAGGCGGTTGGGCACGAAGCGTGAGCGGCTCGTGCCGATTGCACATTTCCATATGCGAACGACAATGGCTCCCGACACAAGGAAGCCATTTGATGTTTCGATCGTCTTTTAAATTGGGGATAAAACTGGAGCCGAAGATCGGACTTGAACCGATGACCTGCTGATTACGAATCAGCTGCTCTACCAACTGAGCTACTTCGGCCTGCTCTTCGATTGTATCGTTGCGCCTTTGGAAGGTAAAGTTGACCGTTGAACGAGGGTTTGCGGCCCGTAGTCGGAATTCGATCATCCAAAACACAAGCGAGGTGAATCGATGAACATCCTGGCACAGACGCTGCAGTTGGCATTCAGGATCGCCCTTGTATGGACCGGCGGTTTTCTGCTTGCTGTGGCGGTGAATGCCCTTTTGCCCGACAAAATTGGAGTCACGCTATACGGTAGAGCGAACGAACTGCTGGTTCCTTACAACCGCATTGGATTCTGGACCTGCCTGCTGGCCGCCGTTACCGTGACGGCGCTGGTGATTCTTCGCGCGATGGCTGCGGACCTGGGCAGAAGTTCGTTCCGATAATGCTGCTTTGGTTGCAGATCTGAGAGCTTTGCAATGCGGTTATACTTCTCCCCATGCAGACAGATCCGATGGTGGAATGGCAAAGGATCACTGAAGTTTATCGCGGCATGTACGATGACGAGCTCATCAACCTTGTCGCCGATCAAGCGGATTTGACCGAGATAGCGCGCCAGGTGCTCGATCTCGAGTTGAAGAAGCGCAGGCTGGGCGATTTGTCCCATGCCGGTCCCGCGCGAGAAGCACCGGAGCCGATGCGCGAACGCAGAGCAGCGCTGATTGGCAACCAGGGGGGCGCAGCGCAGATTGTTCTTGATTACCGGGCGAAGATGGGTGAAGCGCCGCTTGAGTACTCATGGAAGACGCTGCTGTGCGAATGCGAGTCAATGGAACGGGCACAACAGCTTTCCGAATACCTGAAGCTCGCCGGCGTAGACAGCTGGATCGATGATCCGAATGTGGCGTCTCACTTCAAGGGGCTCGAACATCCGAAACCGCGAGTGCTGGTTGCGGCCGATCAATTGGAGCAGGCACGGGCAATCGTAGCGAATCCGATTCCCAAAAAGTTTATCGAGGATTCGAAGTTCGTAGTGCCTGAGTTCGAAATGCCGAAGTGCCCTCATTGCGGAGCGAAAGATCCGGCGCTCGAAGGGGTCAACCCGTTCAATTCGTGGCGATGCGAAGGCTGCGGCTATCAATGGACGGAGTCAGAGGATGGGCGGACTGCCGAGGCGGCAAATGGGGGCGAATGAGCCAGTTAAACGGAAAGAGCCGCCCGGCAACAGGGCAGCTCTTTCCTCAGGGAGAATAGTTCCAACGGAGGCAAAACCATCAGAACTTTCTGGCTGCATAGTAGGAGCGGGGGGAAGGAGTGTCAAGAAGAAAACTTTCCCGAAATAACCTTTTTGATTTCAGCGATTTATGGGAGGCGATGCTCTGGCGAAGGGCTGTCGTTCTTCGATATCCATTCGCCTTTATTGCGTCGGGTTTTACCTGTATTTAGCCGTGTTTCCTAGGATTTATGTCCTATTTTCCACAGCCTCGGGCCGAGGTTAACCCTTCGGGTTCGGGCTCTTCAGACGGTCCAGCTTCTCGTCCCATTTCTCGCGCAGGTCGATGCAGATGAAGTCTTCGTCGTACATGGAGGAGGCCGGCTTGCCTCTCGAAATGCGGTAGAGGGCCCTTCCGCCTCCCAGGAAGAAGCCCAGCAAAATAGCAGCGCTGCCGCCCACGATCACGATGCCTGCGATGCCAATCAGCAGTTGTGCGGTTTTGTTGATCTCCGATGAAGTGGGTTGCGGAATAGCAACTAGATCGGCCTGAAAGTGCACGGTCTCGACGAGGCGATGACTCTCGTTCGGAATGGCATCGCCGCTGACGAGGATCACGAGCGGGCCGCTACGACGCACCTCGAGAGAAGCCACGTCGGAGTCCTTGAGGGCCTTTGTCCACGGCGGCTGCGCATTGCTTCCAGCCTTAATGTAGTCACGGATCTTCGTTTCCATGGCTTCAGCCATCTGTGGCGTCGGGCAGTCGACGACGGTGAGAGTTGCAGGGCCTGAAGAGAGCGAGTAGCTGGCAGTTGCTGCTTCAGCACCGCGATCAAAGCCGACCAGTTCCGGCGGCAGAACGCCTCCACCCCCCGCGTAACCCGCTGGACCCTCCGCGTAATGGGTAGTCTGCGGATCGAGCCAGTGTTGCGGCAGGTTGGCCAAGATGGGCGGCATGATGGATCTATTTCCGGACGCGTTTGGAATGCGTGCAGCAAGTTCACGCATTTCTGATGCCGCCAACGGACCGATCTGCGAGAACGTAGCGTCGACCAGGATCTCGCCTTTCCAAAAAAGCACTCGATTGTGATTTGAAGCGGCACCGCTGCCGATGTCTGCTTTGGGCCACCCATTCTGACGGTAAAAGGAGTACATGCCGTAGGCGCCGCTGGTGTCCTGAAAGCGCAGTGCGCGAACGGAGAGTGTTTCGCCATCACGTTTGTACTGGATGGAGGCGCCGCCGGTAAACTCGTATTCCTTAAGCGCGGCGGCATTGGCCGCATCGGCCGCTGCAGCATCGGCCAACACCTTGGCGGGGGCGGTCGCTGACCATCCGTCGAGCATGTCTGGGAGCAAAGCTGCAGGGGATGGCGGTAGCGCCACTCGTGTGACGACTTCATTTCCCGCCGGTTTGCCCGTTGTGTTGCTGGGTGCGGCCGTTTTAGCCGGCGCAGCCTGCGCCGCCGAAAGAACCGCGCTCCCCGCCATTGCGGCCGAGCAAACCATTACTGCAATCCAACGCATGAACCTGCTCCATATTCCTGTGGGGTTCAATCGAAAAAAAGCCCCAATCTCAAGGGTACACTCTGCGGCATCCTCTTACAGTTGGACACTGAGAGGTGGCGAAAGGTTCCCGGGATGCAAGGTGCCAGAGTGTCATCGCGTTTTGGCCGGGGTGGGGTTCTCTCTGGGGCTGAAGCACCTCGCGGCTTTGCAGCGCTTTATGTACGGGCTAAAACCTGTACCCTTCAAAGTACCTGAGCCCGTTTACGCTGTTCCGGCGTTCTCGACGATGGGTGGCGGCGGTGCTGGTGGCGATAGAAGATCGCCGAGTACTTTGTAGCGGCCGCCGTAAAACAGGAGGGCGTAATTGCGGACAGCGACACCGATCGGGCCTGTGATGCAGAGCCCGAGAAGTATGACAACTGCGACTGCAACAAGGACAATCACGGCAATCAAGAAGATGAAGAAGAGCTTGGTGGCACCGGTCGCACCCGAGATGATGGCTGCTAAACCAGCCGAAGGCGCGGCAAAAAACATGGCTGTGAATAAGGCTGGAACCGCCAGGATGATGACTGCGCCAACCATGGCCGCGATGGGCAATAGGATGCGCAGTATTGCATAGAGTAGAAAGCCGCCCTTCTCTGCTACTATCCGCGTGCGCACTTGCCGCCATGCCTCGCCGGCCGAGGTGTTCTCAAGCGCGAAGTGCGGAAGCATAAAGTCGTTGAGGACGATCTGGATTGCAAGGCCAAGGAGCACGATGAGGATAATGACCGGGATAAGTGGGAGGATCAGGCCGATCACGGCCCCGGAGCCAGGATGCAAACCTTGAAGCATCCGATAGAAAGCAATGAGGAACGGAAGTGCGATAAGAAATGTGACGAAAAGGAATGTAAAGCCGACTGCAAGAGTGAGCAGGAAGAAGCGCCACGATTGTGCCTCATAGATTCGCCACCCTGGGCGTATCTCTCTGGTTGGTTGCACGAGGCAATGGAAAAAAGCAAAGCGAAGGCGCGTGATGAGATAAGCGATCACGAATGCAATACCGATGAGAAGCACCACCGCTGCCGCGATCATTGCAAGTTCAAGAGGGGAAACATGTGGGGTGGCGATTGTGGGGGTGGTAGTCGTGGAAGTGCCGGGATGGCTGCGGCCTGGAACGCTGAATCTTCCTGACGTTCCTCCTTCAGTGACGACGGAAACCAGGCAGATCTTGAGAAACGTGCTCCATCGAAACCGATCAAAGAGAAACCATTTGGTCCGCTTGATGGCCGGAGAAACAATGTCCGCGGCAGAGAAGGCTTGCATGTGCACCGCTCCTAACGCGAGCAAGCGTAGCACAAAAGTCCTTTCTGAATAAGCGCATTCAGGCTCGATCGTATTTGAAATTACGTGGTGATTTCACCTGAAGGGTCGGGAACGATAGCTCCGTCTGCACGACATAAAAGTAAAGACGCTGATCACGGGCGCGAACAGAAGCCATCTGGATATGGGGTGACCAGGCGGTCTACTTCGAGCAACTGCTCGCGTTTTGGCTAGCGTGTAGACGCCCTCGTCTGCGGTTCCTTCGTTACCACACATGAATACCGCGGTTCGTTGCGGCCAACCAGGCATCAAAGGCCGCGAGCGAGCGCTCGCATTGAATACGGTGCCGTTCCTTCTTGTCGCGGACCTTTTTGCGGGTCTCCTCTTCAAGAGGCTCAAGCAAATCGAAGGTGATGTTTGCGGGCTGAAAATCCTTTGCGTCGGCGTGCGTGATGTAGTGGACCAGCGAGCCGAGTGCACTGGCGCGCGGAACAGATACAGGCTGCTCGCCCCGGGCAATCGTCGAAGCGTAAATCCCCGCCAGCATTCCGGCGGCAATGGATTCGGTGTAGCCTTCTACGCCTGAAAGTTGCCCTGCGGCAAAGAGCCACGGGTGCGCCTTGAATCGAAGGCATTCATCAAGAAGCAACGGCGCACAGATATATGTGTTGCGATGAATTTGGCCGTAGCGCAGGAAGCGTGCGTTTTCGAGGCCGGGGATCAGGCGCAGGACGCGGGCCTGTTCTCCGAATTTCAAATGGTTTTGAAAGCCGACGATATTGTAGCTGTCAGCGCGCAGATTCTCTTTGCGGAGTTGGACGACTGCCCATGGCGTCTTGCCGGTGCGTGGATCGCGCAAGCCTACGGGCTTCATGGGACCAAAGCGAAGTGTGTCGCGGCCGCGGCGGGCGAGGATTTCAATGGGTAGACAGCTTTCGAAGTAGTCGAGCTTTTCCCACTCTTTTTCTTCGGCTGGTTCGGCGGCGAGCAGTGCGTCCAGAAAGCGGTCGTACTCATCGCGATCCATCGGGCAGTTGATGTAATCGGCTGTGCCTTTGTCCCAGCGAGCTGCCATGTAGACGCGATCCATGTCGATAGAATCTGCGTCAACGATGGGGGAGATGGAGTCGTAGAAGGCGAGGTGGTCTGAGCCGGTGAGAGTTTGGAGCTCGCGGCTTAACGCATCGCTGGTGAGCGGGCCAGTAGCGAGGATGGTGAGATCGTAGTCCGAATTGTTGAGCGTGGTCACTTCTTCGCGAAACACGCGGATGTTCGGATCGGCTTCGATTGCAATAGAGATTTGCCGTGAGAATTCGACGCGATCGACGGCGAGCGCATGCCCGGCAGGAACGGCGGTTTGATCTGCAATGCGCAACAGAGATGAGCCTGCGTGACGCATCTCCTGCTTCAATAGCCAGGGCGCGGTGTTGAGCGATTCACTTTTGAGCGAGTTGGAGCAGACGAGTTCGCCAAAGTCAGTGGTCTGGTGCGCGGGCGTCAGACGCGGCTGACCATCGACGATAGTGCGCATTTCGTACAGGTCAACCTTGCAGCCGAAGCGTGCCGCTGTCAGTGCCGCTTCAGGCCCGGCGAGGCCGCCACCGATGACACGGATCTTCACTGTGCGCTGCCTGCGTGATCGGGAGCGGCGGTGATGCCCTGGGCCAACTGCAGCAGTGCCTCACCGGAAACTCGTACGTTGCGCCATTCGTCCAGGAATTCTGCGCCCATAGCGCGATAGAAATCGATTGCCGGAGTGTTCCAGTCGAGCACTTCCCATTGCAGGCGGCGGCAATCTTTTTCTACAGCAATGGCGGCGACCTGCTTCAGCAACGCTTTACCGATGCCCAATCCCCGGAATTCCGGCAGCACAAACAAGTCTTCGAGGTAGATTCCGGGGCGTCCCATCCAGGTGGAGTAATTGAAAAAATAGAGCGCGAAGCCGGCGGGCGCCCCATCGTTTTCAGCAATCAGGCAAAAGTAATAGGGATTGGGGCCGAAACCATCGCTGAGAAGGCCTTGTTCGGTAGCGACGACGGCATTGGGTTCCCGCTCGTAAACCGCCAAGGCTCGAATAAATGCCAATATTTGAGGTACGTCTGCCCTGGTTGCCGCGCGAATGGAAACTGCCATGGCTCTATTCTAGATTGTGATACAGGCCACATGCAGTGGTCCCGGAGTGATTCTAGTATGGAACCAAGGTTCCGCGTGCCTGGTGCAAACTCCTGATTTGATGAGGAAAGTGCGTTGCCAGAGTATGCCTTTTGACGGGGCACTTGTGCCGGATATGTGGTTGGATTTAACTTTGGTTCTGCCAACGATTGTGGTTTGCGCAAAGGGTGTTGACCTCCCTCAAGCAACCCGGCGGCACGGGAATGATTCGCAACACAGCGGCGGGAGAGATTCCCACCGCAACTATTCGGTCCGTAAAGACGTCTGCCAGAAGCAGAGGATCTGTTCAATCTGGCGGGTTTTGCGACCCAAATTACGATTTTCAGAGCGGGCGACAGACCTCGTGTCGTCCGAAGGAGACGAAACATGAAGCGCAATCTCTCACTTTGGCTGGGCGTGCTGGCTTTTGCCCTGCTGCCCGCAATTTCACAAACGCCCGCTGCTGGTCCCATGGGCAAGGTCCATGGCCATGTGACCAATCCGACCGGCGAGCCTCAGGGCGGCGGTACCGTAAGCCTATCCACGGATGGGGGAGCGACCCTGAAGTACACCTTCCCCGTTGGTCCGGACGGCAACTTTTCCGGTGAAGCTGCTCCAGGCACCTACGCGGCGGTTTATCGCGCTCCTGACACACCTCCCGGCAAAATGGTCGACATGGTTCGCGGGATCCATGTTGTCGAAAGTCAGGATGTAGTTGCCGATCTTGACATGTCGCGGCAGGAGTTTATCGACAAACTGCCAGCCGACCAGAAGAAGGCACTCGAGGACTTGAAGAAGCAGAACTCTGAGGCCATCAAAGCCAACCAGGTCATCAATAACCTGAACAACGACTTGAAAGTTGTGAATCAGGATATTCGCGACGCAGAGAATGCGCGCGCGCAGGCGGCGCAGGAACTGGGCGCAACCGCTGCTCATGACGCTATCGAAGCGAAGGCAAATGACATTCGCACCGCCAAGTACACGGAAATTCAGAACCTGATGACGAAAGACACGGCGGTGATGCCGGATCAGGCCATTCTGTGGACGAACCTGGGTCGCGCCGATCTCGGCCTGAAGAAGTACGCCGACGCCGAGGCAAACTACAAGAAGTCGATCGAACTTGAGAGCGCATCCAAGAAGCCGAAGCCGGAAGTTCTCGGTGTAGCTAACGCCGGACTTGGCGAAGTTTATGCTCGTCAGAACAAGGTTCCTGAGGCGCAGGCAGCTTTCGAAGCCGCAGCCAAAGCCGATCCAACTCGTGCTGCTTTCCACCTGCGCAATGAAGCGGTCATCTTCTTCCAGGAGCGGAATGGTCCCGCACAGGTCGCGGCTGCCGATGCAGCACTCGCGGCCGATCCGAACAATCCGAATCTGGCCATCCTGTACTACATCAAGGGCCAGGGCCTGATTGCGAATGCCACCGTGGATCCGAAGACGAACCGCATCGTTCTTCCTCCGGATTGCGAAGAAGCGTACCAGAAGTATTTGTCGCTCGCTCCCAACGGTCCCTACGCTGCTGAAGTGAAGGGTATTCTCGAGCAAGCAGGCGAGAAGGTGAACGCCAACTACAAAGCTCCTAAGAAGTAGCACAGCCCTTAGGGCAATCGAATGGCGCGTCCTGCATCAGGACGCGCCATTCGTATTTTTGGGCTTGGCAGCCGCAGATCGCAGGGGAGCTTCGAATAGAATCCATTCCATGAGTTCGGCTGTGCTTAGCTACGAGGAAGCTGCGGCGACGGTTGCATCGCATGCCCAGCGTTTCAGGCAGACTCGACCGGCAACTGAGCGCGTAGCGCTCGAATCGGCGCAGGGGCGCGTGCTGGCGGCACCTCTGCTCGCCGATGCCGATCAGCCACCATTTCCACGTTCGACGCGCGATGGCTTTGCATGCCGCGCGGCAGAAATCATGGGCAAAAGAAGCCTGCCGATCGCGGGTTCGACACGGGCAGGAGAGGCGGCTGCGCACGCGCTTCCTGAAGGCACTGCGTGGGAAATCATGACCGGGGCGCCCGTTCCGCTCGGGGCGGATTGCGTCGTAATGCTGGAGCATGTTGTTGCCGAAGAAGGAAAACTGAGCATCGCGGCAGGACGCTCAATTTCCGCGGGTGACAACATCGTGCCGCAGGGAGCACAGGCAATAAAGGGTGACGAATTGCTGGCGTCCGGCACGCCGATCGGATTTGCGCAGATTGCATTGGCAGCAGCCTGCGGATACGAACTGGTTGAAGTCTTTCGCCGGCCTCGCGTCGCAATCCTGTCCACCGGGGATGAGATTGTTCCGGTGAGTTCCATACCGGGGCCGGCGCAGATTCGCAACTCGAACGGGCCGATGCTGGCGGCGATGGTGGCTGCCGCTGGTGGAGAGCCGCTGATCCTGCCGATCACGCCAGACGACGCGGCGGCTCTGGATCTTGTCATTGCACAGGCACGCAGGGCAAATATGCTGCTGGCCACCGGCGGAGTTTCAGCGGGGAAGTTCGATCTGGTAGAACCGGCGCTCGCCCGTGCCGGTGCGAGTTTTCATTTCACTGGCGTGCGCATTCAGCCCGGTAAACCCCTGGTTTTCGGGGAGATTCCGACATCAGAGGCCGAAGGAACAATTCCTTTTTTCGGATTGCCGGGTAATCCGGTGTCTTCGGCCGTGACCTTCCTGTTGTTTGCAGCGCCGCTGCTGGCTGCGCTCGCAGGCAGGCGTGAAGTGGGGCCACGTTTTGTGCTGGCGTCGTTAGCGGGGGACGCAGGAAAGCAGGGTAAAGGCGGGCTTACCCGATTTCTTCCGGCGAGGTGCACGTACGGTAGCAACGGCGAATTGCCAGAGGTGGAACTGGTGAATTGGCACGGTTCGGGCGATATAGCGGCCATGGCGCGCGCCAATTGTTTTCTGGTGCTGGAAGACAATGCACCCCAGCCCGAACGGGGAGCAACCGTCCGCATTTTGCTTAGCTGAGGAGATCCATGTCAGAAGCAACAAAGCTTTCGCATTACGATGAGGCGGGAAAAGCCTCTATGGTGGACGTGAGTGCAAAGCAGGATACGCGCCGTACGGCCACTGCATCCGCATTTGTGGAGCTATCGGCTGCTGTGTTAGCCGCGCTGCCTTCCAACCCGAAGGGAAACCCGCTTGAAGTCGCACGAATTGCGGGGATTCAGGCGGCAAAGCGGACCTCGGAGCTGATTCCGATGTGCCATCCGCTGCCTCTAACGCACGTCGATGTACAGGCCGAGGTTGCAGAGGGTGGCGTGCGCATTACAGCTTCGGCGGCGACAACGGGCCCGACCGGCGTCGAAATGGAAGCGCTGACAGCAGCGTCGGTTGCGGCGCTTACGGTGTACGACATGACCAAGGCGCTCGACAAAGGCATCGTGATCCGCAATGTGCAGCTTGAGTCGAAGACGGGCGGGAAGAGTGGGGATTATTTGAGAAGCGGCTGTTAGGTATCAGCTACCGGCTCTCAGCTTTCGGCTTCTGTCGTACTGGTTCGGGATTGTGATCTGCCTTATCGGCCGATACGCTGACTGTTAGCGATTCAAAGAGAAATGGCCACCGTCCTAGGTAGGGCTGGTGGCCATTTGATTTGCTGGTACGTACTGGCCTAGTGCGGCATGGGGGCCATAGCACCTGCGGGTGGTGCACCTGCGGGTGGTGCGCCTTCTGGGCGTGGTCCTCCGGGGCCGTTTTCCTTTGGCGGAATGTAGGCTTCGGGGTGAACATGTCCGCGGTGGCAAGTGCCGCATGTCAAAGGAGCGGCGGGTTCTTCCATCTTGTCCATGTCCGCCACCTTTTGGACGTAGTTCTTTTTTATGTCCTCAGTCATGGTGTACATGATCCTGGCCATTTTCTTCTCCGTCTTTGAATCATCGTCGAACTTCAAGCGCGGGCGGCCGTTGGGGCCGATGTTGTTTGGATCCGTGGCGTGGCAGTGATCGCAGTGTGTGCCGAGTGCGCCAGCCCATCCTTCCATGATTTCGTGAACCTGTTTTCCGGTGAGGTCCTTGGGAAGCACTTTGAGGTTGGTTGGAGCCGGGTAGTTGCGTGGAGGCTGACCTGCACCTCCCGGTGGTGGCGGCCCCTGAGGTGCTTGGGCGACGGTCGAGATCGCGAAGATTGCACAGGTAATGACGGTGATCGCGATTGCGGGCGGGGACAGGGAAGTGAGTTTCAACGTTTTCCTCGCATCGTGAAATGAGTTGTATCCAGATTGACGAAATTCTAACCAATAAAGACGCAGGTGCCAACCTGGTTTCTGGGACCCGAGGCGCAGATGTGGCCGGGCAGCAGGAATCGCAAAGGCCAATCGATCGCGTGTTTTATGCCGATGCGGGCTGTCACTGCTGCCTCGGTAACGGCGAAACCATCGTCGCGCAGTTGGAGGGAGGAGCCGGGGTCAAGAAGGTCTGCGCCGTTGTGCGCGGGCCGGGTGAGGCCGAGCGCCAGGCAGAGGCGGCTGGGGCCGGAGGCGAGTTGGCGAATGTGGGCGTCGGGCGAAAGGCCGCGGTTTTTCGTCATCTGCAGGACACTGAAATCGCCAACCGGCTCAAGCGCACGGATGAGAACGCATCCGGCATGGCCTTCCGGTTCGCAGGATACGTTCATGCAGAAATACTTGCCGTATATGGCATACACATACGCGTGCCCGGGTGGGCCGAATAGAACCTGGTTGCGGGCGGTTGGTCCACGATGGGAATGGGCCGCGGGGTCGGGAGGGATGTGGTGGGGGCCGAGATAGGCCTCTACCTCAACAATACGCCCGACGATTGGACCTGCGGTTGTAAAGCTGACCAGCAGCTTGCCGAGAAGGCGCGGGGCAACATGCTCAGGTTGAGCTTCAAAGAAGGCGCGCGCCATCAGGCGACCGGGCGCAGAGGCGCGGCCGCTTCGGCTTTGCCCTGGACTGGAGGGCTGCATACCGGCAGACACATGTCTTACTTTTGCTGTTTGTTCCATTCCTTGATGAGGGCCAGAACCTCTTCAGCGTGACCTTCGGGCTTGACCTTGGGGAACACATGGAGCAGCTTTTGGTCAGGGCCAATGACGAAAGTGGTGCGCTCAATTCCCATGACTTTCTTGCCGTACATGTTCTTTTCCTTTAAAACGCCAAACTGATTGCACACTTTCTCGTCTACATCAGCAAGGAGCGTGTAGGGCAGCTCATATTTGGCACGGAACTTGGCCTGATCGCGGGGCGTATCGCGGGAAATTCCCAGAACCACTGCCCCGGACTCCTGGATCTTCTTGAAAGTATCGCGAAAACCGCAGGCTTCAATGGTGCAGCCGGGAGTGTCTGCTCTGGGGTAGAAGAAGAGGATGACTGGTTTTCCGGCGTAGTCGGATAGACTGACGGTCTTGTCCTCGTCGGTTTGAAGCGTGAAGTCGGCTACTTTCCTGTTGAGTTTCATGGGGAATATCCTCTTGAAGTGCTTACGTTCATTGGAGGGCCGGTGGTGGCCATCAGGTTCGATTATTTACAACGCGGGCAAGGGGTGTCATTGCAGTTGAAAACTTCTTTTTCTGAACTGCTCCATTGTGCGGGGCGGATGTTGATCGGGTCAACACTCCTGGCGGGTTTGACGCTGGGAGCGGCATTGTCGGCGGACGCGCAATATCCTGGGCAAATCAAGCAGAACCAGCAGAATCAGACGATGCGCGCCGTTGCCGTGCTGGAGTGGAGCGGCGAGGAAGAACACCCCAAGGCGAGCAGACTTGTGCCGGTGGCGATCTATGACGGACAGCATCTGGAGGATGCGGGAATCTATATGGCCAGACCTGCTCCGATCGCGCTTTCGAGCGAGGTGGAGTACGAACTGAAGAATAATGGCAAGACGACCGGGCTCTTTGTCGTGAGCACGGCCGGGCAGGAACTTGGCTCGTGGGTGGGGTTCGGCGCATGGAAGCCGCTGCCCAAGCCCAAGCCGCCCGCCATGGCGAAAATCGATAACAACAAAGACGACTGGGGTAACGAAAAGGACGAGAAACCAGTACTGCACCGGAAGCAGCATGATGACCAGCAGGCATCGGGGAAAGATTCGAGCGACGATGCAGGTACGAAGGCGCCTGCTGAGGATCCTGATCGGCCCAAGCTGCATAAGAAGACTTCTTCGAACGACTCTGACACATCGACGGCAAGTACAGGTTCATCCCCGGATCCTGACCGCCCGACGCTGCATAAGGAGCCCGCGCAGGACAAGTCGGCGAGCGGCGAGTCAACGGGCGGGAGTTCGGCGCCGCCTGATCCCGAAAGGCCGAAATTGACGAAAAAAGCCGATAAGCCGCAAGCTTCGAGTCCCTTGGCGGATGAGGGGCGGGTGGAATCGGTAAGCAGACTCAGCGATCCGGATCGGCCGAAGTTATCGCGTGGAAAGCCGGCTGAGCAGGGCGGCAAGGTATTGCCAACGTTGATGGGTTTGCCTGCCGATTTGCACCAGGCGGTTGCCGTCTCAGATGCGAAGAATCGGCCGGAACACATCTGGAGTTATAGCTGGGCGAATCCTGCGGACGAGGCCAACATGAAAGCGGCCATGGAAAACATAGCCCGCGAGGCACTTGGTTTGAACACCACGGCCAATGCTTCTGCACGGGAGCCCGTCAAGGCGAGGGCGCAGAGTGCGCACGGAACCACCGGTGCACGGAAAAAGGCGAGCCCCGCGACGCCTCCACCTGCCCCGGCAGCTTTGCAGGATGAGCAGTTCCGCGTCTTTGAACTGGCATACGGATCGGGTGCGACGCTGGTTTTGTCTGCGCGGGCCGACGGAGAAGGTGCGAAGCAGAAGTTCGTCACGCTGATCTGTCAGCCGAATATTTATGGCAAGGTAACGGTGCTGCTGAAGAATGTGACCGATACGTCGCGCCTCGATGAAACACCGAGAATGCGGTTGGTTGATGCGGTAGACGTGATGGCGGACAATCGGGGCGAGCTATTGTTTGAATTGCGCGGAGCAACACAGAGACAGTTTGCGTTGTACCGGGTTCTGCGTGGGCAGGCTACGCAGCTGTTTTCGACCGCGCCCGGCAACATTGCACCTAACGTTCCCGATGCGAATGCACCGGCGGCGAACGGCAGCGCTGCCGATCATCATTCGTGAGCTGGAATCAAGGGCTGGCAGCCATTGCAGAGCGAGCGCATCAAACCTCCTATACAATTGAGGCAGGTCTCCGGCGTTGTTCATTGATGCAGGTTCCCACCGTTGCCCAGCGAGGTTTCTCCCCAACAATGTCAATAGCTCCAAGTATTCCGTCTGTCGAATCAACAACTGTTACGGCAGTTGAATCCGTCCCCGTAAACAAAGGCAATGGGCCCGCGCACCTGGTTTCTGCACGCCAGGAAGTTCGCATGGGCCGGGCCGCGACTACAAACATCGGCATGAACTGGATATCGCTGGTAACTATCGCGATTTTTCACATTGGCGCCTTGGCTGCGCTGTTCCTGTTCAGCTGGCAAAGATTTCTGGTGATGTCGATCCTATATGTACTTGCGATCAATGTGGGTATCGGCATGTGCTACCACCGGTTGTTGACACATCGCGGATATCGCACGCCAAAGTGGGTTGAGTACGTGATGTCAGTGTTTGCAACGATGTCGCTTGAAGGCGGACCGATCTTCTGGGTCTCGACGCATCGCGTCCATCATCAACTCAGCGATCACGAAGGCGATCCGCATACACCGCGCGAGGGTGCATGGTGGGCCCATGCCGGCTGGGTACTTTTTGGCGAAGCCCTGCATGCACAGACGGCCACGCTGGCGCGCTATTCACCTGATTTGAGTCGTGACCGTTTCTATGTTTGGCTCAGCAAGTACCACTGGGTTCCCATTGCGGTGAGCACAGTATTGCTACTGGCTGGCGGCTGGATATGGGGTGGATGGCTGGAAGGCGTTGCCATGGTGCTCTGGGGTGTGCTGCTACGAGTGACGCTCGGACTGCATGCTACGTGGCTTGTGAACTCCGCCACGCACATGTGGGGCAAACGGCGCTTTGAGACCCGCGACGACTCGCGCAACCTGTGGTGGGTGGCGCTGCTGACGGGCGGCGAAGGCTGGCATAATAATCATCACGCGCATCCAGTTTCAGCACGGCATGGGCTTGCGTGGTATGAGATTGACCCCAATTTCTGGGGTATCTGGCTTCTATCGAAGATAGGTTTGGCGCGCAAGATCCAGGTGGCCAAGTTCGATCCTGAAAACCCCAAGCCTGCTGGAAGCTAAAGGCTATCGACGATTCAAAACCGCGGCTTCAGGTGTGTATCACACCTGAAGCCGCAGTTTTTTGTTGCCATTGCGGATCTTGGACGAGCACCACCGTCCACGTTTTGATCTTGAGCTTCTTGCTTCCTTCATCAGCTCACGGAAAAGGATCTTCCCCTGGAAACCCTGCGCGTTGCCCTACTTTTTGGCTCTGTAGTCCTGCCAAACGTACTGCAGGGCTTCGGGTAGTGTTTGCGCCTTTGTTGGGCGGTCTACGTGGCCGGCGTTTTCTGCGAACACAAACTGATAATGATAATGCTTCGCGGCCAGCACCTTTGCCATTTGCTCATTGGCCACCACCCAGTCGTGCATGTTGTCGCGCATTGCGTTCGGGTTGAACAGGTCGCGGTCGCCGACTTCCATCCAGATGCGAATGGGTTTCTTCGGAGTCTGCGGAATCAGGTGCTCGTGGAATTCCCATGCTCCGTGCGGCGTTTCAGGATTGCTGGGCCATTGCTGATTTATGAATGTGCCGGAGTAGCTGAGCACGCGGTGATACCACTCCGGGTGATACCACGCCATGATGAGCGCGCAGGATGCGCCTGAACTGCCGCCTGTTGTGGCGCGGCCATCGGGATCGTGCGTCAGCTTTACCTTCGCTTCGGTTTCGACACGCGGCAGTACTTCGTGCTCCACGAATTCAGCATATTTGCCTGACATGGTGTCGTACTCAAGTCCGCGTTCGCTGCCCTGGGCATCGCCGCTGCCATTGCCAATGGAGATGGCGATCATGGCCGGAAGCTTGTGCTCCGCGATCAGGCCGTCCAACGCAGCGAACAGCAGGCGGTCGGGCCCATCTGCTCCAACTATGAAAGGAGCCTGAGTGCCTGGGACATAAGACTTGGGCACATACACGGCAACTTTGCGCACGTACGGCGCTGGGTGACTCGTTGTCACGACAAGCTTTGCCGGATCGTTTGGATCGGGAGTGCCGAAGGTGCCGGGGTCGCGTGCGATGCCAGGGTAGTACTTGCTGTCTCCCGAGTTCATCGTGAACTCAACAACCGTGCCGTTAGGAGTAGCCTCTCCGGACGCGATTTCGGGCGCAGGCTTGTGCGTTGGCCCGATGATGAAATTGCCGTCCGCGTTCGGCGGCGGCACTGTTCCGTCAGGCAACTCTTTTGCCGCAACGTACCCCGGCGTATGCGGGTCGCGGGTGGGAGGCGTGGGGCGCACATGCGCCTGTGCCGCGGGAGCCTGCGATGCGGGGGCAGCCTGGGCGATTGCGACCGGGCCGATTGCCAACATGTTCGCGATGAACAAAATTGCCAGAGAAGGTTTATTCCAACGCATTCAGCCATTTTCCGACATCGCTGTTCCGGAGTGAAAGCACTTTCTACCGCGCATCGAGAAGGCTCCGGAACTGGTCGTGCATAATCAAATACACGATGGCACTTTTGTGGAACCCCGAGAGCTGGCCGCAACGGCTGGCGGAGCTTGAGGCGCAGTCCGGCGAGCTGAAGGAAGCACCGCTGCGCCGTGACGTGCGCTCGCTGGGAATGCTGCTGGGCGAAGTGCTGCGCGAGCAGGCCGGTGATGAGCTGTTTTCCGAGGTCGAATCGCTGCGGCAAGGCACTATCCGGCGACGCGATGCCGAAGCGCGGGGGGATAACGAAGAGGCAAGCCATAACGCCGAGAACGCTCTTGCATTTGTTCACTCACTTCCGCCGGAGCAGGCCATCCTGCTGACGCGGGCATTTGCTTTTTATTTTGAACTGATCAATTTAGCCGAAACCAACCATCGCAAGCGCCGCCGCACGGCCCTGCGCCTGAGCGGAGGCGCGGGTCGCCAGCGCGGTTCGCTTGAGGGCACGCTGAGCGAGATGCGACGCGTGGGCATCAACGCGGAAGAAGCTCTGGACTGGCTCCGGCGCGTGCTTGTGGTCCCCGTATTTACGGCGCATCCGACCGAAGCGGCGCGTCGCTCAGTGATGTTCAAACGGCGGCGCATTGGTGAGTTTCTTGCCATGCTTGACCGCATTCCCGTTCCCGAACAGGAACTGGCGCGACTGGAACAACTGGTGTTGGCAGAGATTACCAGCCTCTGGCAGACCGATGAAGTGCGCTCGCGGCGGCCCACTGTTTACGACGAAGTGAAGATGGGGCTCGATTATTACGATGTGTCGATTTTTGAAACGCTCCCTGAGCTTTACTTCGAGATTTCTGAAGCGCTGCATGCCGCTTACGATTTGAAGGTGGACGCCCTTGAGCTGCCGCAGGTGCTCAGCTTCGGGTCCTGGATCGGCGGCGATCGTGATGGCAATCCATTTGTGACGCCCGAAGTGACGCGCGATGCCGTTCAACTTGCTCGGGGCCATCTGCTCCTTTTCTATCAGCGCCAGCTCGATCTCATCATCGATCTGCTGACCACCAGTGCGCAGCAGCGGCCGGTAAGCCATGAGCTGATGCGACGCCTGAAAGCTTATGTCGAAAAGCTACACACGCCGGAGGCGCAGGTTTTCGGCGCGCAGTATGAGTTTGAGTATTACCGGCGTTTCGTCATTTGCGTAAAGGCGCGGATTCAGCGAACTTTGGAGCGGATTGGGGAACGGATCGGCCATGGGCCATCAGGCGCTACTCTGCCGGTAATGCCATACACGCTGTCGCATTCGCAGGACAAGCTTGCGAGGGTGCTTTCAGCCTACGGATCAGTCGAGGAGTTTCTCGACGATCTTAATTCGCTGCGCTGTTCACTGGCTGCGAACGGCGGCATTCGCATTGCGCGCACGCTCATTGATCCGCTTATTCTGCAGGTGCGTACCTTTGGACTGCATCTGCATACGCTCGATATTCGCCAACATGCCCGGGTGTTGCAAGCAGCGCTGCAGGAAGCAATAAGCGATACGATGGCGCCATCGCTGCCGAGCGGGCTTTCGGCAGAAACATGCAGCGTGCTCGAAACGTTTCGCGTGGTGTCGGAAGTGAAGAACGGCTGCTCGCCTGAGGCGATTCGACAGTACGTGATCAGCGGGGCCTCAAGCGTCGACGATGTTCTTGCGGTTGTGCGGCTGGCGCGTCTTGGCGGAGTGCGAGTCGAAGGAGCAGGGCGCGACCCCGGCCTGATGCCGGTGCCATTATTTGAATCGATTGAGGACCTGCGCAATGCCCCCGTAGTTTGCCGCGATTTGTGGAGCAGACCGGATTATCGCAAGCTGATGGAAAGCTGGGGCAACTGGCAGGAGGTGATGCTCGGCTACTCCGATTCCAATAAAGACGGCGGTATGCTCACGTCGACATGGGAGATCTTTCGCGCGCATCGCGATCTGCACGTTGAAGCCCGCAACGCAGGGATCAAGCTGCGTCTCTTCCATGGCCGCGGCGGCACTGTCGGCCGTGGCGGCGGGCCCACGCATCGCGCCATCTTTGCACAACCGATGGATGCCTTCGATGGGCAGTTGCGCATTACCGAGCAGGGAGAAGTGCTGAACTTCAAGTATGCCGACGAGGTTCTGGCTGAGCGCAATCTTGAGTTGATGATTGCTGCTTCGCTGGATGCATTGGCGCGCCCAAATGCACGCGATCCCAAGGGCCACTTTACGGGCGTGCTCAAGCCGGAGTGGGAAGCAGCTCTCAACGAGCTTTCAGACATCGCTTACGGTTTTTATCGCAAGTATATTCTGGAAGATGCTGGTGTTGTGGCTTATTTTGAGCAGTCGACGCCGGTGGGCGAACTGGAAAATGCGAAGATTGGCTCGCGTCCGGCAAGACGGAATTCATCGACACGTCTTGCCGATCTGCGCGCCATCCCGTGGGTCTTTGGATGGACGCAGTCGCGACTGCTGGTGCCGGCGTGGTTCGGCGTGGGCTTCTCATTGGAACAGTTTTCTGAAAAGCCGGGCTCGCTCGTGCTGTTGCAGACGATGGCCCAGGAATTTCCTCTGTTCATTGATCTGCTGCGCAACGTGGAACTGGCGCTGGGCAAAGTGGACCTGGCGACGGCGCGGCTTTACTCCGAACTGGTAGGAGATAAACAGCTTCGCGAGCGCGTGTACGACATGTTCGACGCCGAGTTTCACCGTACGGTGCGGACGCTGCTCGTGATCACGCAGCAAAGTGAACTGCTGGAATCGAACCAGGTACTTGCGCATTCCATCAAGCTTCGCAATCCCTATGTGGATCCGATGCACCTGATCCAGGTGGATATGCTGCGCCGCAAGCGCGCTGGTGAAGACACGCCGCGGGTGAACCGCGCCATTGCGGCGACAATCAGCGGCATCTCTGCGGGGCTGAGAAACACGGGCTGAGCCGGCCAGACCCAATTCAAACTTTAGTTTTGAGATTCAGGCTGCGAGATTCGTGTTTACGGATTGCGGAAGAGCGGACTGCTGCTAAACTGATCACAATTTTCCAATCAGAAAATTAGCGAACGCTAGCGAACTTGCCGATAGGAACGACGAGGCAGCCATGGCAGAGATCTGTCAATTTCGTGATTCGACGATTCCTCAGCAACAGAACATCGGCGGAAGCCTGCACACTGGCTCGGTGCAGCCACGGGTCGATTTCGCGGCGGTGAGGTTCTGCGCTTATAACCAGACGGGCCAGAGGTTCATCAGCAACGAGGTTGAGTTGGCAGACCCGTTCTTGGGCAGCTTGGAGGATCTTTTCTCATTGCTGACTCCCGATTCGGGCGCCGGGGTGTGGATGGATGCGATTCGGACCTTGTCTGCCACGAGTTGCCGTTTCCCAGTTGACCTGGTGTACCTGGATGAGAGCTGCGCGGTCCTCGGCCGGGTACAGTCCTTTCCCATCGCGCGCGTTCCAGCGGTGGTTGGGGCTGTCAGCATACTGGTCTTGCCTGCTGGCAGCGTGGTTTCGGCGAGAATTAACGAACGGGACCAACTAATTGTCTGCAGTCCAGAACAGATGCGGAGTCGCCTGCAGCTTTCCCCTGCTCTGTCCATAATCAAACCGCAACTGGTGCAAAACGCTTCTTCGGCACCGAGCCGGCTTATCGATAATGAGGAAAACGATGGATTGCGGAGGCTTGGAGAGCAGCCGCAGCGAGTTCCGGACATGTGGGAGATGATTGCGGTCAATTCCGCTTCCGAGCGATCAAGAGTGGAAGAGGCGGAAGTCGGCCGGGCCACAAAGCCGCCGTCGCAAGAAGATCAGTCATCTGACGCGAAGAGGTGGTGGCAGAAGCTACTTCATCGTGAACCTGCCGACCCGCGGAAAGCGGAGCGCGCGGCTTTGCCGGGGCTGATCGCCTATTTCTTCACGGGCGGTGCTCCAACTCCGCACCAGGTCCGGGATATTAGCACCTCTGGCCTGTATGTTCAGACGACTGAGCGCTGGTACAGGGGCACGGTGGTGCGAATTACATTGACCGACGAGCGCGGATCAACGGCAGAACGGTCAATTACTCTGCATGCGAAGGTGATTCGGTGGACCGAGGACGGTGTGGCGCTTCAGTTCATGTTGCATGAGAAAAATGAACGGCTGCGCGGCACTGCTTCTACGCTCGACCAATTGTCGGCAGGCTCAAGCGTGGAGCATATCGAAGATTTCATCGAGCGCTACAAACTCAGCTTGTAGGCTTTGCATTGCTACTTCTGCGCTTTGCGTTTTGCCGCCTTGCGGATCCAATATTGAAACTCGTCCTCAAATAATTCTCCATTGAGGTCCATGACTCGTTGCTGCAGGCGGACTTGGGCGTCTGAAATTGCTCTGTTGTAAATTGCCGGACCGATCTCTTCCACGAAGAAGTCGAGCAACTGGCCTGCCGGCAAATTCCCGATCGGCCCCGCCGGGTTTTCTTCAAAGTAGCGTTGGATTGAGGCAATCGCCTGCGCACGGGCTTCTTTGCTCAGTTCCACCGAGTTCGTCATGGCTCGCTCCCAAGTGCGAGTATAACGGCGTTTCGGGTGGGTGGCGGGCCACAACAGGAGCAGCCCGGTCGCCCCTAAACCTTTATTCGTCGTCTGGTTTCCCCGATTTTGCCTTCAGGTTTCTCTTGCAAGATCCCGGCTCGCGGGTCTAGGCTATTGGCATGCGTCGATGTCGCTAACACCGCCCCGGTGCAAGTTCCGATGCAAAGTGCGCGCTTCGATAGTGCGTACAGCTCCCTATCAAAGACGACTTCACCGTTCCCGAAAATCCATCAAAAATGCAAGGCTGGGCATTTGGCCCAGAAAAGGAG
>Ga0207657_10001383_pt1 | contig 25890 bp, 26 predicted proteins | sample KBSC33metaG_FD_184316 | JGI IMG/M metagenome (GOLD analysis project Ga0207657, IMG submission 184316) | Corn rhizosphere microbial communities from Kellogg Biological Station, Michigan, USA - KBS C3-3 metaG (SPAdes) (version 2) | ecosystem: Host-associated > Plants > Roots > Rhizosphere > Soil ... | reverse complement strand
TCCGCCCGAGTGGATCGTCTACCCCGACGAGGGCCATGGCTTCAGCAAGCCGGAAGACGAACTCGACTTTGCGCGCAGGCTCGACGCCTTTCTCGCGAAGCATTTGCAGCCTTGACGCAGGCGCGTTTCGAGTTTGACGGCATTGTTGTCCCGTCAGGCCTGCAGGGCAACAGCAGCGTGCACTGGACCCTTCCAATGGTTCCGGAACACTACCGAGGCACCTGATGCACTTAGAACAACTTGGAGCCTTTGGTGTGCAATTCGGCCTCATCAAAGGCAGCTGTGAAGCGGCGTCTCAAGGCTTTGTCGACTGGCAAATGACGTTCTTGCCGGAATACGGCCTGCGTCTTACCGCTACACCGATAGGGGGAACAATCAGCGCTGCACTCCATCACCTGATGCCCCGCACCGCACCGATTGCAACCAGGTACCTCTTGTGGCCGCTGAATGAAGAGTGGACACTGTACTTTGATAACGGCCGTCCTGGATCCGATCCTGCGCCACCGTCCGTCCTCGCTTCGCGATTACACACTGATGGAATACGGATTTCTCTTGCCGACCACAAGATCGATCCACCCACCAACCAGGTACTTCAGTACGGGGCAACAATCTTCGAGTACTTCGAACACGCAACTGTCCGGCGGCGTATTTTTGCCGCAAATGACGGAAGCAAATGGGTGTTCGATCAACAGGGAGCCGCGTTTCCGTTCGAGGACGAAAAAACATACCAGGCACGACGAGTGCGCGACCGCTTTCCCAAGATTCTATTACTGCACTATCTCCATCAACTCAACGCAAGTCTTGATGGAACGCGGACGTCCCCGTTCGAAAACGGTCCCGGCATACTGATCGTCAAATCAGGCCGAATGCCGCGCGATCTGAAGGCGTTCTATGAATGAGCGGCACATGCTTATTGTCCGTACTGCAGCTCGCCAAAAGCGGTTAGTTGACTCATCCCTTTTCCAACGGAGGAATCCGATGTTCAGTTCGATCGTTCGCAAGTTTGGCGCAGGTGTCACGTTAGCTTGCATGTTAGCCAGTGCCCATGCACAGGTCGCTGGCACGCGATGGCGAGTGCTGGTAATGGACTTGCACCATAAAGTGAAGGTTGAAGGCACGATTCGACTTACGGATAAATCCGAGACCGAATCGTGCATTGTAGGGAATTGGAAGCAGGCTGTTGTTGAGACGACGACCACCAAGGACGAGGAATTCTTCCCGTTGTCCGAACCGTTGGCTTACGAAATCGAAAACGGGAATATGACTTTTGGTCGAACCAGGGTATGTGATGGCTACCTGTTTTTGACCGGAAAGTTGGATAACAAGATCATCCGGGGCACGTTTCATGCGCCAGGTCCTGGCTTCAACCAGAAGCTAGGATACTTTTCGCTAACGAAAATTCCTTAGAAATCCTCTTTTTCCGCGTGGCTTGACTTCGCTGCTTTCGTTGAACGCCGGAATAGTGCTGCCCAACAGGTTTCATGTGACCATTCGTGATTTTCCCGGAATTGCAACATGCTATGCTGATCCAAAGGCCCGGTTCGGCCAGCAACGGCCGTCGCACCCGATGGCCTCGATCCGCCCCCGGCATACATCCGCCAACCACGACCGAGGAACCCATCTTGCGCCTGCATTCTCTTCTTGCCGCCAGCGTCCTGCTTTGCCAGGCCATGCCGTCCCAAGCCGCCGCCGATAACCCGCCGGCCTCCGCACGCGCCGACGAAGCGGAACAACAGCAGCGAGTGGACGCCGCAGCGCAGCAACTGCAGCAGGGCAAGCCGGCCGAAGCGATCGACGGCATCGACAAGGTGATTGCGCACTTCGAGGCACTGCGCAAGGACAAGACCAACGTCGCCTACTGCGCCCGCAGCCCGGCCGAATCCCTCATCTATCTCGCGGAGGCGGCCAAGAACAACACCGCGACCAGCGTGTATGGCTCAGCATGGTGCGATGCATACTTCCTGCGCGGGTATGCGCTTATCGAGCTGGGCCGCACTGCCGAGGCACGCGCGGCGCTGGAGCGGGCCGTCCAGCTGGCGCCCCGGGAAGCGCACTACCGTTCCGAACTCGCCGACGTGTATGCGCGTGAAAAAAACTGGAACGAAGCCCTCGCAGCGTTCGACGCGTCCGCTAAAGTGGCGGAGGAATCCGTGGAAAAGGAACGCAAGAATGCGGAGCTGGGCAGGGCGCTGCGCGGCAAGGGATTCGTGCTCGTCGAACTGGGGCGGCTGGACGAGGCCGAGGCCATGTACCGCCGGTGCCTGGCGCTCGACCCGGCCGACAAGAAGGCGATGAACGAACTGCGCTACGTCGAGCAGCGCCGACAATCCATGCAACACTGACGGACAGGGACTCAAGGAGACAGCATGGCAGTGCAACGTATGGACAACGTCGGCATCGTCGTCGAGGATCTCGACGCCGCCATCGCGTTTTTCAAGGAACTCGGCCTCGAGCTGGAAGGGCGCGCACCGATCGAGGGCGAGTGGGCGGGCCGCATCACCGGCTTGCCGGGCCAACGCGTCGAGATCGCCATGATGCGCACGCCGGACGGCCACAGCCGCCTCGAGCTGTCCCGCTTCCTCGCGCCGGCCGTGGCTGCCGACCACCGCCGCGCGCCCGTGAACGCCCTCGGCTACCTGCGCGTGATGTTCGCCGTGGACGACCTCGACGCTACGCTCGCGCGCCTCCGTCCGCACGGCATGGAACTCGTCGGCGACGTGGTCGACTATGCGAACGTGTATCGGCTCTGCTATATCCGCGGTCCGGAAGGCATCCTGCTCGGGCTTGCCCAGGAGCTCGGAGGCGGCGCCTGAGCCGTTGCAGGCAGTGACGGTTTGCTGCACTGCAGCGAAGCAAATGGTCGTATGTTTTGAATTTATAGAATACAATTCATGGCGAACTGAAGTCATCAACAAAGGATCGTCATGTCCAGCACCACCCCAGAGCAGGCCCACGTGGGCCACCTGCTGCTCATGTCGCGCGAGGATAACTGCCTCATCGCGCGCATCGACCTCAAGGCCGGCGACGTCGTCGCGATCGACGACCGCCCCGTGAGTCTGCCGGGCGACGTCCGGATGGGTCACAAGGTCGCGCGCCGCAACCTGGCGCCCGGCGAGAAAATCTTGCGCTACGGCGCCATCATCGGCACCGCGACGGCGCCCATCGCGATCGGCGCGCACATCCACACGCACAACCTGGAAAGCGACTACATCCCGACCTATACGCTCGACCAGGACGGCCACCACTTCATCGGAAGCAAAGCACCATGACCACCTCCACCGATCTCGCCAACATCGCGCTGACGGGCTTTCCGCGCGCGGACGGACGCAAGGGCATCCGCAACGTCGTCGTCGTCGCCTACCTCGTCGAGTGCGCGCACCACGTCGCGCGCCTGATCGTCAATGCGTTTCCCGGCCAGGAAGTGCACCTGATCGGCTTCCCCGGCTGCTATCCGAACGAATACGCCGACAAGATCATGCGCAGCGTGCTGACCCACCCGAACGTGGGCGCGGCGCTGCTCGTGTCGCTCGGCTGCGAGAGCTTCGACAAGGGCGGCCTCGCGCAAGCCGTCGCGGACAGCGGCCGGCCCGTCCACACGGTCACGATCCAGGACGTCGGCGGCACGCGCAGCGGCATCAAGAGCGGCGTGGAGTGGGTGCAGTGGGCGGTGGAAGACCTGGCGCGCCAGGAGCGCGTGCCGATGCGCGTCGACGAACTGATCGTCGCCACGATCTGCGGCGGCTCGGACAGCACGAGCGGCATCACGGCGAATCCGGCCGTGGGCGCGGCGTTCGACCAGCTGATCGCGGCCGGCACCGCCTGCGTGTTCGAGGAGACGGGTGAGCTGGTCGGCTGCGAATTCCACATGAAGCGCCGCGCGGTGACGCCGGAACTGGGCGACGAGATCGTGCGCACGGTCGAAAAGGCGTCGCGCTACTACACGATCATGGGCCACGGCAGCTTCGCCCCCGGCAATGCGGACGGCGGCCTGACGACCCTGGAAGAAAAATCGCTGGGCGCGTACGCGAAGAGCGGCGCGTCGCCGATCAGCGGCATCCTGAAGCCGGGCGACCTGCCGCCCACCGGCGGCCTGTACCTGCTGGACGTCGTGCCGGACGGCGAGCCGCGCTTCGGTTTTCCGAACATCTCGGACAACGCGGAAATCGTGGAACTGATCGCGTGCGGCGCGCACGTCACGCTGTTCACGACGGGACGCGGTTCCGTCGTCGGCTCGGCCATCTCGCCCGTCATCAAGGTGTGCGCGAACCCCGCCACGTACGAACGGCTCGAGGAAGACATGGACGTCAACGCCGGCCGCATCCTGGCGGGGCAGGCCAGCATCGACGACGTCGGCAGCGAGATCGTCGAACTCATTGCCCGCGTCGCGAACGGCGCCTGCACGAAATCGGAAGACCTGGGCCACCAGGAATTCATCCTGACCTACAAGCAGTTCGAGCCGATCGGGCCGGGCTGCCTGCCGTTGAAGGTGGCCTGACATGGACGTGACGCAAGCGCGGCACCTGCCGCACGGCGGCTTGAGCGTGACTGCGCTGGGCCTCGGCTGCGCCCAACTGGGCGGCCTGTACGACCCGATGACGGAGCTTGATGCGCTGGCGCTCGTCGACGCCGCATGGGACCTCGGCATCCGTTATTTCGACACGGCGCCGTACTACGGCTTCACTTTGTCCGAGCACCGGCTCGGCGTCGCGCTGCGCGATCGCGCGCGCGACGCGTACGTGATCAGCACGAAGGTGGGCCGCCTGATGCGCCCCGATCCGGGCGTGCGGCCGGGCGAGTGCGGCTGGGCCGCGCCGCTGCCGTTCCGTCCCCATTACGACTACACGTACGACGCCGTCCTGCGCTCGCACGAGGACAGCCTGCAGCGCTTGGGGCTGGACCGCATCGACATCCTGTACGTGCACGACATCGGCCGCGTCACCCACGGCGAACAGCACGCCCATTACTGGAACCAGCTGACCGAGGGCGGCGGCTTCCGTGCGCTCGAGCGCCTGCGCGCCGAGGGTGCGATCAAGGCGTTCGGCCTCGGCGTCAACGAGTGGGAAGTGATCGCGGACGCGCTGGACGTGTGCGCACTCGACTGCGTGCTGCTGGCGGGGCGCTACACCCTGCTGGAACAGGCGTCGCTCGCGCCGCTGATGGACCGCTGCGCGCGCGCGGGCACGAGTGTCGTGATCGGCGGCCCGTTCAATTCCGGCATCCTCGCGGGCACGAACAAATTCAATTACGAGGACGCGCCGCGCGCCGTCGTCGAGCGCGTGCAGGCCCTCGCGGCCGTGTGCCGCGAGTTCGACGTGCCGCTGCAGGCCGCCGCGCTGCAATTCCCGATGGCCCATCCGGCCGTCGTGTCGTGCATCCCCGGCGCCCAGCATCCCGCCCAGCTGCGCCAGAACGCGGCGTGGTTCGGCCAGCCGCTGCCCGCCGGACTGTGGGACGCGCTGAGGCGCGCCGGCCTGCTGGACGCGGCCGCACCCGTCCCGGCGCCCTGATTCTTCACCATCCAATGCAACCCGTACCGAAGGAATGACATGAAATTGCTGCGATTCGGCCCGAAAGGCGCCGAGAAACCTGGCCTGATGGACGCCGCCGGCGTGATCCGCGACCTGTCCGGCGTGCTGCCCGACCTGACCTCGGCCCAGCTGGCCGCCGGCGCACTGGCGCGCCTGGCCGACGTCGACCCGAGCCGCCTGCCGGCCGTCGAGCAACCGGTCCGCTACGCGCCCGTCGTCGCCGACATCGGCAAATTGATCTGCGTGGGCCTGAACTATTCGGACCACGCGGCCGAATCGGGCATGGCCGTGCCGGCCGAACCGGTGCTGTTCATGAAGGCCACGAGCTCCATCATCGGCTGCAACGACGCCGTCGTGCTGCCGCGCGGCTCCGTCAAGAGCGACTGGGAAGTGGAGCTGGGCGTCGTGATCGGCAAGCGCGCACGCTACGTCGACGAAGCCAGCGCCCTCGACTACGTGGCCGGCTATTGCGTCGTGAACGACCTGTCCGAGCGCGAGTACCAGCTGGAGCGGGGCGGCCAGTGGGACAAGGGCAAGGGCTGCGACACGTTCGGTCCCGTGGGCCCGTGGCTCGTGACGAAGGACGAAGTGCCCGACCCGCAAAACCTGGACATGTGGCTGGAAGTGAACGGCAAGCGCTACCAGACGGGCAATACGCGCACGATGGTGTTCACCGTCGCGCACCTGGTCAGCTACATCAGCCGTTTCATGACCTTGCAGCCGGGCGACGTGATCAGCACGGGCACGCCGCCGGGTGTGGGCCTCGGCCAGAAGCCGGATCCGGTCTACCTGGAACCGGGCGACCGCATGGCGCTGGGCATCGCCGGGCTGGGCGAGCAAAGCCAGACGGTTCACGCCTGGAACGAGGCACTGATCGACGGCTGACGGCCGCCGGCACACCAAACATACAGGCGCCGCGAGCGCCGACACGGAGACTTTGCAGACATGAACGATTCATCCTCGCGGCAGTACCGGTTTTCCCTCGTGATGGTCACCTCGCTGTTTTTCATGTGGGGCTTCGTCCATAACCTCGACCCGATCCTGATCCCGCACCTGCGGCGGTCGTTCAGCCTGTCGGTGCTGCAGTCGTCGCTGGTGGATTCGGCCGTGTTCATCGCGTACTTCGTGATGGCGCTGCCCGCGGGGATGCTGATCCGCCGGGCGGGCTACCGGGCCGGCATCATCACCGGCCTGCTGCTGTTCGCGATCGGTTCGTTCATGTTCGTGCCCGCCGCGAACACGCAGATGTATGCCGTGTTCCTCGGTGCGCTGTTCACCATCGCCTGCGGCCTGACGATCCTGGAGACGGCGGCCAATCCGTACATGACGTTGCTGGGCAGCCCGGACAAGGCCGCGCAGCGCCTCAACCTGGCCCAGTCGTTCAACGGCCTGGCCACGACGGTGGCGCCGCTCATCGGCGCGCGCCTGATCCTCGTGCACGGCGCGGACGACAAGCAGCTGGCGGCGATGCCGGAGGCGGCGCGCCACGCGGCGCTGGCGATGGAAGCGGCCAGCGTGAAAGGCCCGTACACGGTGCTGGGCCTTGTCATTCTCGCCATGGCCATCGTGTTCTACTTCATCAAGCTGCCGGAAGTCGGCACGCACGCGCAGGGCCATGCCGCGCCCGCCAAGAGCACGATCGGCCAGGCGCTGGGCGTGCCGTCGATCCGCCGCGGCGCCATCGCGCAATTCTTCTACGTCGGCGCGCAGGTGTGCGTGTCCAGCTTCTTCATCCTGTACGCGACGAAGGCGGCCGGCGTGTCGTCCGTGACGGCGGCCGACTACCTGGGCCTGGGCTATGGCGTCGCGTTCATGGTCGGCCGCTTCGTCGGCACCGCGATGATGCGCATCGTGGCGCCGGCGCGCCTGTTGTGGATGTACGCGCTCGCGTGCATCGTCCTCGCGGCCGTGGCCATGTTCGCGCAAGGCTTCGCCTGCATCGCCGCCGTGATCGGCATCGCGTTCTTCATGTCGATCATGTTCCCGACGATCTTCTCGCTGGGCCTGAACGGGGCCGGCCAGCATGCCGACATGGGCAGTGGCCTCATCATCATGTCCATCGTCGGTGGCGCGCTGCTGCCGCCGCTGTTCGGCTTCATCAGCGACCGCACGGACAACGTGCAGTTCGGCTACGCCGTGCCGCTGGTGTGCTACGTCGTCGTCGCGTGGTTCGCGCGCGCGTCGCTGCGCCAGGACAGCCGCGCCGCCAGCGCCGCCGCGCAAACTTCCATGGGAGTCACCAAGCGTGTTTGAATTGAATGACAAGAAGGCCGTCGTCACGGGCGGCGGCAGCGGCATCGGCCGCGCCATCGCCACCTTGTTCGCCGAGCGTGGCGCTTGTGTCCACGTCGTCGACCTGAACGAGGCGGCGAGCGCCGGCGTCGTCGAGGAGATCCGTGCGCAGGGCGGCCAGGCCCTCGGCCATGCGTGCGACGTGTCGCGCCAGGCCGACGTGAAAGCGCTGATGGAACGGATCGGTCCCATCGACATCCTCGTCAACAATGCGGGCATCGCCCACATCGGCAAGGCCGACGACACGAGCGAGGAAGACTTCGACCGCGTCATGAGCGTCAACGTCAAGGGCGTCTACAACTGCCTGCACGCCGCGATCCCGCAGCTGCGCGCGAACGGCGGCGGCGTCATCGTCAACATGGCGTCCGTTGCCGCGTGGGTCGGCATCAAGGAACGCTTTGCGTATTCGACGGGGAAGGGCGCCGTGATGGCAATGACCTTGTCCGTCGCGAAGGACTACCTGCAGGACGGCATCCGCTGCAATTCGATCTCGCCGGGCCGCGTGCACACGCCGTTCGTCGACGGCTTCCTCGCGCGGAACTATCCGGGCCGCGAGGCCGAGATGTTCGCCCAGCTGTCGAAGACGCAGCCCATCGGCCGCATGGCGACGCCGACCGAGGTGGCGTCGCTCGCGCTATACTTGTGCAGCAACGAGGCGGCCTTCATCACGGGTACGGATTATCCGATCGACGGGGGCTTCATCACCCTGAACACGTAAGCCGACCATGATCATTTCTTCCGCAACCGACTACCGCGAAGCCGCGCGGCGCCGGTTGCCGCCGTTCCTGTTCCACTACCTCGATGGCGGTTCCGGCACCGAGACCACCTTGCGCGCCAACGTCGACGACCTGCAAGCCGTGAGCCTGCGCCAGCGCGTGCTGAAGGGTTCCGAGACGCTCGACCTGTCCACAGAATGGTTCGGCGTGAAGCGCGGGCTGCCGCTGGCGCTCGCACCGATCGGCCTCGCCGGCATGTATGCGCGCCGCGGCGAGGTGCAGGCGGCCCGTGTGGCGGCCGAGCGCAACATCCCGTTCATCCAGTCGACCGTGTCCGTGTGCCCGCTGGCCGAGGTGGCGGCGCAGTCGTCGCAACCGCTGTGGTGCCAGTTGTACGTCCTGAAGGACCGCGGCTTCATGCGCGACTACCTGCGCCGCGCGCGCGAGCTGAACATCGACACGCTCGTGTTCACCGTCGACATGCCGGTGCCGGGTGCACGCTACCGCGACGCCCATTCCGGCATGAGCGGCCGCAATGGCCCGCTGCGCCGCGTGCTGCAGGCCATGCTGCATCCGCGCTGGGCGCTGGACGTGGGCCTGCTCGGCAAGCCGCACGACCTGGGCAACATCTCCGCCTACCGCGGCAACCCGACGGGCCTCGCGGACTACATCGGCTGGCTCGCCGCCAATTTCGACCCCGGCATCAGCTGGAGCGACCTGCAGTGGATCCGCGACGAGTGGCAGGGCCCGATGGTCATCAAGGGCATCCTCGACGCGGACGATGCGCGCGACGCGAAGTCGTTCGGTGCCGACGGCATCGTCGTCTCGAACCACGGCGGGCGCCAGCTCGACGGTGCGCTGTCGACGGCCAGGGCGCTGCCCGCCATCGCGGACGCGGTGAAGGGCGACCTGACCATCTTCGCCGATTCCGGCGTGCGCACGGGCCTGGACGTCGTACGCCTGCTGGCGCTCGGCGCGGACGGTGTGCTGATCGGCCGCGCCTTCATCTACGCGCTCGCCACGCACGGCGCCGCCGGCGTGCGCAACCTGCTCGCCATCCTGGAGAAGGACATCCGTACGAGCATGGTGCTGACGGGCGTACAGTCCGTGCGCGACATCGGGCCCGCCTGCCTCGCCTGAGCGGCGCCCCGCGGTAAATTTCATTCACGGCGCTGGCGGTTTGCATAACGCCCGCGACGGCCCCCGGGCCCTTGTCGAGCGTTTTCATGTTTGCATCGCGGTCAAAAGTGTTTTAAATTTATAGAATACAATGCGCCGCGCGCGGGCTGTCCCTTGCCCGCGGCGGCCGATGACCAACCGAGAAGGCAATCAACAATGAGTCAGATGAAAAGTGTCGTATGCGCGGCCCCCGGCGAACTCCGTCTTGGGCAAGTACCGATCCCCACGGCAGGTGAGGGCGACGTGCTGCTGCGCGTGCGGCGCATCGGTGTGTGCGGAACGGACATGCACATCTTCCGCGGCACCCAGCCGTTCCTCCAGTACCCCCGCGTGATGGGTCACGAGCTGTCCGGCGAGATCGTCACGGCGCCGGCCGGATCCGGCCTCGCGGCCGGCGACCAGGTGTTCGTGATGCCGTACCTGTCGTGCGGCGAGTGCGTCGCATGCCGCAAGGGCAAGACGAACTGCTGCACGCGGATCCAGGTGCTGGGCGTGCACCGCGACGGCGGCATGGCCGAATACCTCGCGATTCCCGCGCAGTTCGTGCTGAAGACGGAAGGCATCTCGCTCGACGACGCCGCGATGCTGGAATTCCTCGCGATCGGCATGCACGCGGTGCGCCGCGCGGCCGTCGCTGCGGGGCAGCGCGTGCTCGTCGTCGGCGCGGGCCCGATCGGCGTGGCGGTGGCGCTGTTCGCCAAGCTGCGCGGCGCCGAGGTGACCGTGCTGGATGCGCGCGCGGACCGCCTGGGCTTCTGCAAGGACGCGCTGGGCGTGGCGCACGTGGTGACGGTGGGCGATGGCGACCGCGAGGCGCTGCAGGGCATCACGGGCGGCGACTTCTTCGACGCCGTGTTCGACGCCACCGGCAACATCAAGGCCATGGAGCGGGGCCTGGACTTCGTCGCGCACGGCGGCACCTACGTGCTCGTGTCGATCGTGCCGGAGCGGATCTCGTTTTCCGATCCCGAGTTCCACAAGCGCGAGACGACGCTGCTGGGCAGCCGCAACGCGACCGTGGAAGACTTCCGCGAGGTGCTGGCGGCGATGAAGGCGGGCCTCGTGCCGACGCGTGCGATGAACACGCACCGCGCCACGCTGGACGAATTCGTCGACGTGCTGCCGCAGTGGATGGACCCTGCCAGCGGCGTCATCAAGGCCATCGTCGAGGTTTGAATGGCGCCGGCTCCCGCAGAGGCACGTACATCCGTTAGAATGACGGATTGTCGACACGGACTGACCGCGAACGCGGCTGCATCCAGACTACATGGCCAGACCACCCACCATCTTCAAGCGCAGCGCGAACCTGCTGCTGCAGCATATTGCCAGCCACGTGGCGGTCGGCGACCCGTTGCCGACCGAGCAGCACATGGCCGAACTGGGCGAGGGCAGCCGCACGGCGGTCCGCAGCGCGCTGGCGCACTTCCACGAACGGGGCCTGATCAGCGACCTGAAGGAGCGCCGGCTGCTGCGCAAGCCGGAGCGCGGGGACTACTTCGACCTGGACGAATTGCGGACGGGCGCCGACCGCATCCGCGAAGTGCTGATGGACAGGATTTATCACAGCGACCTGCCGCCGGGCGCGGAGTTCTCGGAAACGGAGCTGGCGCGCGCGGCCGGCACGAGCACCATCAGCGTGCGCGAGTTCCTGATCGGCTTTTCGCATTCGGGCCTGATCGAGAAGAAGCCCCGGGGCGGCTGGCGCCTGTGCGCGTTCGACCGCTCGTTTGCCATGGAACTGGCCGACGTGCGGCAGATGTTCGAATTCGCCGCCATCGACAACTTCGCCGCGCTGCCGGCGGACGATCCGGCGTTCGCGGAGCTGCAGCAGCTCATCGCGCGGCACGAACGGCTGGGTTCCGTGATGCCCACGCATCACAAGGATTTTCCGGCGCTCGACCGGGATTTCCACGCGTTCCTGATGGGACGCCTGAACAACCGCTTCGCGCAGGGCTTCTTCGACCTCGTGTCGCTGGTGTTCCACTACCACTACCAATGGGACAAGTCGCAGGAAATGGTGCGCAACGAGTACGCGGTGCACGAGCACCTGGACATCCTGCGCGCGCTGGCGCGGCGCGACGTGATGGGGGCGCGCGAGGCGATGCGCATCCACTTGAATTCCGCGCGCAGCTCGTTGCTGCAGGCGATCCGCGTGCGCGAAATGAAGGCGCATCCGGCCTGACGGCGCAGCCGGCGAAGGAGGGCGCATGATGCTCGTCGACGCCCACCAGCATTTCTGGCGACTGGCTGACCGCAACGGCGCCTGGCCGCCGCCGGAACTGGCCCCGATCTACCGCGATTTCCTGCCCGCCGACCTGGCGCCGCTGCTCGCGCGGCACGGCGTGGCAAAGACCGTGCTCGTGCAGTCGATGCCCAACGAGGACGACACGCACTTCATGCTCGACCTGGCGCGCCGCCATCCGTTCATCGGCGGCGTCGTCGGCTGGGTCGACATGAAGGCGTCCGACGCGCCCGCGCGCATCGCGCTTCTCGCGGCAGACCCGCTGCTCAAAGGCTTGCGCCCGATGCTGCAGGACTTGCCGGACGACGGCTGGATCGACGACCCCGCGCTGGCACCGGCCGTGAAGGCAATGGTGCGTCATGGCCTGTCGTTCGACGCCCTCGTCCTGCCGCGCCACCTGGGCGCCTTGTGTGCGTTCGCCCAGCGCCACCGCGACCTGCCCATCGTGATCGACCACGGCGCGAAGCCCTTGATCGCGGCGGGCGTCACCGACCCATGGCGCGACGACATGGCGCGCCTCGCCGCGCTGCCGCACGTTCATTGCAAGCTGTCTGGCCTCGTCACGGAGGCGGGTGCCGGCTGGGACATCGAGCGCCTGCGCCCGTACGTCGACCACCTGCTGGCGTGTTTCGGCCCGCAACGCCTCATCTGGGGCAGCGACTGGCCCGTGCTGGACCTGGCGTCCGACTACGCGGGCTGGATTGCCGCCACCGACGCGCTGCTGGCTGGCCTTGCCGAGGCGGACCGGCACGCCATCTTCGGGCGCAACGCCCGGCGTTTTTATCGTATCGATTGAGGAGCGAACCTGTGCAAAGAATGGGAATGATGATCGGCATCGTGCCGGAAAAGATCGCCGAGTACAAAGCGCTGCATGCAGCCGTCTGGCCCGCGGTGCTCGCGCGGCTCGCGGAAGCGAACGTGCGCAACTACACGATCTTCCTGCGTGAGCCGGAAAACGTGATGTTCGGCTATTGGGAATACCACGGCACGGACTTCGAGGCCGATATGCGCCACATCGCGGCCGACCCGGAAACGCAGCGCTGGTGGACGTTCTGCAGCCCGTGCCAGGCGCCGCTGGCGAGCCGCGCGGAAGGCGAGCACTGGGCCATGATGGAACAAGTGTTCCACATGGACTGACGTCCCGGCCCGGCCGCCCGGCCGGGCTAGCCGTCGCTGCGCAACGCGGCGATCGGATCGAGCGCCGCCGCCTGGCGCGCGGGATACACGCCGAAACCGAGTCCCACCGCCACGCACAGCAGCACGGCCGACAGCAGGGCCAGGGGCGACCACGCCACCGACCACCCGGCCAGCGCGGCGATGCTGTACGCCGCGACGGCGCCCAGCACGAGGCCCAGCGCGGCGCCGCTGACGGCGATCACGAGCGCCTCGGCGAGGAATTGTTCGACGACGTCGCGGCGGCGCGCACCGAGCGCCCGCTTCAGGCCGATCTCGCGGCGCCGTTCGAGCACGTTCGCGAGCATGATGTTCATGATGCCGATGCCGCCCACCAGCAGCGACACGGCGGCGATCGAACTCATGACGATGGTGAAGATGCGTTGCGTCTGCTGGTTCTGGCGATACAGGCCCATCGGCACGATGAGGTTCGTGTCGTCGACGCCGCCGTGGCGCTGGTTGATCAGGGCCTGCAGCACGCGGGCCGCGGCGTCCGGCGCGACGTGACCGTCCAGGCGCACGCTGATGCCGTCCACTTCGTCCTCGATGCGGCGGAAGTTGAAGCGCGCCCGCGCCGTTTCCCAGGGCACGAACAGGCGCTCGTCGTCGAGCCCCAGCTTGACGCCCTCGAATTCGGCCTTGCTCGGTGTGCGGTCGGCGAGGACACCGACGATCTGCAGCCACACGTGGTTCACCTTGACGCGCTGGCCGACGGCCGGCGCGGCGCCGAACAGCGTATGCGCGAGACGCGCGCCCAGCACGCAGACGGGGGCCAGCGTGGCGGCGTCGGCGGGACTCAGCCAGCGGCCGGCGTTCAACGCCAGGCCACCGTGTTCCGCATACGCGGGCGACACGGCGAACGCGCGGCCGCTCACGACCCGGTCGCCGACGACGAGCTGGTCGACCTTGATCTCCTTTTTCAGCGCCACGGAGCGCGCGCCCGGCACGACGGTCAGCGCGGCCGCACCGTCGGCCGCCGACAGGCCCAGCGAGCGGGTGCGCACGTCCTTCAACCGTTCGGCGTCGATGCCCTTGCTCTCGACGATGATGTTGTCGAGGCCGAGTTCCGCGACGAGGCGCAGCGCTTCGCGCTTGCTGCCTTCGCCGACGGCCAGCATGGCGACGATGGCGCCCACGCCGAAGATCATGCCCAGCAAGGTGAGGCCCGTGCGCAGCTTGCGTCGCCGGAGTTCGGCGACGGCTTCCAGGATGAGTGCCCGGTTCATGACTTGCTCTCTTTCGGCGGCAGCAGCACGACGCGCGCGCCGGGCGCGAGGCCGCTCTTGATTTCACTGCGCACGGGGCCGCGCTGGCCCAGTTCGACCTTGTGCTTCACGCTGCGGCCCGCGTCGTCCGTGTACACGGCATACGCGCCGCCGTCCTGCACGAGCGCGATGTTCGGCACCGTCAGCGCGGACGCGCGGGACACGAGGCGCACCGTGCCGTGCAGCGCCTGGCCCGGCGTGAGGCCCAGCTTGCGCGCCTGGTCCGTCGCGATGGCGGCGTCGAAGTCGCTGTACTTCACGGGCGACTCCTGCGACACGATACTGGCGCTGCTGCCGACGCGCGTCACGACGAGGTCGAGTTCCGTCCCCGTGCCGGCGAGCCGCACGCGCACGGGCAGGCCCGGCTTGAGTCCATCGGCCTGGCCCTCGGCCACGCTGAAGTGCGCCACGAGCTGGTCCAGGTCGGGCAGGGTGCCGAACGGCTCGCCCGCCATCTGCGGTGCGCCCACTTGCGCCTTGGCGCCGTCCCAGCGCGCCGCCTGCAGGAACACGCCGTCGTGCGGCGCCACCAGTGCCAGCGCCGCGAGGCTGCTGCGCTGCTGCGCGGCGTTCTGCAGCACGCTGTCGCGCTGCGAGTGCAGCACGGCGTCCTGCGCGGCGGTGCGCGCCTTGACCTGGCTGCCTTTCCAGTCCAGGTACGTGCGTTTCTGCGTGAGGAAGCCGACGTCGGCCAGCGCGTCGAGGATCGTGTTGCGGGCGAAGACGGACAGGTCGACGTTGGCATAGCGGCGCGACAGGGCCAGGTCGTTCTCGACCTTCGCGCGGTCACCGGCGAGAACGCCCTGTTCGACGGCCGCGCTTGCGCGGTTGGCTTCCTCGGCCAGCGTCTTGCGCAGCAGCTCGAGGTCGGCCTGCGACAGGTCGGACCTGGCCTGCGGCGCGTCGAAGCGGGCGACGACGTCGCCCTTCCTGACGCTGCTGCCGTCGGGAACCATGTCGACGAGCACGCGGCTCGTCCAGCCGCTGCCGGGCACCGTGAGCGGCGTGCTGGCGGCGGCCTTGATCTCGCCGTCGGCTTCCAGCGTTTCCTGCCACGCGCGCGGGGCGAGGGTTTCGGCGGGACTTGCGGACGACGCCGTCGTGTCGCAGCCGGAGAGCAGGCCAGCGAGGGCCAGGTACGTGGCCAGGTACGTGGCCAGCGCGGCGGCGCGCGGGCGGAGGCGAGGCATCGGATCGGTCATGGCTGGGTACTCGCAATACGGCGGACGGCGCCCGGCAGCAATTCCACCTGGACGGCGGCGCCCGGTTTCAGGTCGCGCGGCGGCGTGTCGAATTCGAGCTGGACGTCGCGCACGACGGCCGCCTGCGTCGCCGACTTGCCGTGGAACGCGCGCCCCAGCGTCGTGACGTGCGCCGCCAGCGCCTGGCGCGTGCCCGTCACGGTGACCCGGGCGGCCTGGCCCACCTGCACGGCGGCCGCCTGCGCTTCCGGGACCTTGGCGTCGATGCCGAGCTGCGTGGGATCGGCCAAGGTGGCGACGGACAGGCCCATCCACACCTGACTGCCGACGCTGAACTTGGTGCCGTCGAAGCCGATCCGGTGCAGCACGAGTCCCGGCCGCGGCGCCGTGACGGTCAGCGCGGCCTGGCCTTTCACGAGCGCGGCGATCTGGCTGCGCATCTGCGCCACTTCCGACAGCAGGCCCGCCCGCTCGGCCTTGCGCGCGCGCTGCTGCGCTTCGTACTGGGTCTGCGCCAGCTGCGCGAGACTGGCCTTTTCCGCGCGCTCGATGACGAACTTGTCGTAGTCGACGCGGCGGATCAATTCCTTCGGCAGGCTGGCCTTGCGCGCCGCCTTGTCCGCATTGCTCGCGGCCTCGGCCAGCGCGAGCGCGCCGGCGCGGTCGGCCTCGGCCTGGTCCAGCTGCAGCTTGTCCAGCGCCCGCTCGCGTTCCTTCAGCGTGCCCTGCAACGTCATCAGGCGGTTCATCACCTCGGTGGACTCGAACACGGCGATCGGCTGCCCCGCCTGCACCATCATGCCTTCGGGCGCGAGCAGCGCCAGCTTGTATTGCCAGACGTGCGGGATCGAGGGCGGCGAAATCGGCATCGTGCGGCGCGATGCGATCTCGCCTTCGATCGTCAGCGAGGCCGCACTCGTCTTCGCCGGCGCCGCCGCGGCGACGCGCGCGCCCGGCGCCAGCGGTTCGACCAGCACGCTCATGCCCGCGACGAGCGGCAAGCCGTGGCCGTCGGGCAGGGCGACCGTGGCGCGGAAATAGCGTCCCTGGCCCCAGCGCGGACGAGCTTCCGGCGCGCTCGTGATGGTCGCGACCTTGCCGGCCAGCGCGACGCCGGGCAGCGCGTCGAAGCGCAGGCCGACGGCCTGGCCGTCGCGCAGGTACGGGCGGTCCGCTTCCAGCACCCACGCCGTGACGACCATGCGGCCGTCGCCCGCCACCGTGCCGGCCGCGTTGCCCGGCCAGGCCGTCGAGCCTTCGTCCAGGCGCTCGCCGTTGAACATGCTGTAGCCGTGGACGACGACGCCGTCGCGCGTGGCGCGCACTTCGGCCTGGGCCAGTTGTGCGAGCTGGAACGCCTCGTTGATCTGGAGTTTCCTGACTTCGAGCGCGCCGTCCTCCTTGCGGCGCGCGACGGCGTCGCGGGCATTGCGCAGGCCGTCCCGCTTGATCGCGAGGTCGCGCGTGGCGTGGTCCAGGTCGGCCTGGTGGCGGTCGTAGTCGAGTGCCCCGATCTGCTGGCGGGGCAGGGCCGCGTCGACCTTCGCCTTGTCCAGCGCGGCCTGCGCGCTGACGAGCGCCTTCTCCGCTTCGACGGCGGCGACTTCCAGTGTCGCGACCTCGCTGTCGGCACGCGCGCGGGCGCGCTCGCGGTCCGTGCGCAACTGGTCGACGTTGGTGGCGCCGCCCGCCTCGATACGCAGCACGACGTCGCCCTTCCTGACCTGCGTGCCTTCGGGCGGGAAGTTACGGAGGATCAGCGGCGAGCTGTTCGACGGCGGCACGAAGATGGTCTGCGAATCGACGGCTTCCACTTCGCCCGTCACCAGCACGGGACGGGCGGCGGCCGGCGGCGCGGCCGTGCCGGCGTGTGTCGCGGCGGCGCCGAGGGCCAGCGCCAGCAGCGGGGCGAGCAGGATGCGCGTGCGGCGCGTCATGGCTGGTCCGCGGCCACGCGGCCGTCACGCAGGTGGATCGTGCGCTGCGCGCTGGCCGCGATCGCCGGATCGTGGGTGACGAGGACGAGGGTCTGGCCACCCGCGTGCAGTTCGCGCAGCAGGGTCATCACGTCGGCGGCGCTGGCCGAATCCAGGTTGCCCGTCGGTTCGTCCGCCAGCAGCACGTCCGGTTCGTTCAGCAGGGCGCGGGCGATGGCGGCGCGCTGCAGCTGGCCGCCGGACAACTGGCCCGGCAGGTGATCGAGGCGCTGGCCCAGGCCGATGCGCGCGAGCAGCGCCCGTGCGCGCGCGGGCGCCGCGGGGTCGGGCTGGCGCGCGTAGCGCTGGGGCAGCAGCACGTTTTCCAGCACGGTCAGGCGGGGCAGCAGATGAAACGACTGGAACACGAAGCCGATGCGGCGGTTGCGCACGGCGGACGCGGCATCGTCGTCGAGGGCGCTCAGTTCGTCGTCCGCGAGGCGGTAGCGGCCGCTGTCGGGGCGGTCGAGGCCGCCGAGGACGTTCAGCAAGGTCGACTTGCCGGAGCCGGATGGGCCCATCACGGCGACGAATTCGCCCTGGGCCACGTGCAGGTCGATGCCGTCGAGGGCGTGGATGTCGGTGCCGCCCAGGCGGTAGGTCTTGCGGATGGCGCTGAGTTCGATCATGCGGAAAGTATTTCCCGCATAACAACAACTTGTCAATTATTAAAAGTGCGGGGACATATATGTTTTTTAGCTGGCACCCTCGCGTACGAGCGCCGCCAGCGTGCGGCAGTCCGCCGCGAGCCGGCGCCCGTCGGCATTCGTCACGCCCAGCAGCAATCCGTTCGCGCCGGGCGCGTGCACGTACCAGGGCGACAGCGGCACGGGCGCCATCCCGGCACGCAGCGCCCGCGCGGCCACGTCGACGTCGGAGGCGTGTCCGCGCAGCCGGGTCACGATGGCCATCCCGGCCGTCGCCTGCACGTCGAGCGCGTCGGCCGCTTCGTCGTGCAGGCAACGCAGCAACGCCGCGCGGCGCGCCGCATACAGCCGCTTCATGCGGCGCAGGTGGCGCAGGTAATGCCCGTCGCGCAGGAAGTCGGCGACGGCGCGCTGCGCGGTTGCGCCGGGTGCGGGCGCGAGGCAGGCGGCCACGTCGCCCACGCGCCGCGCGAGCGCCATCGGCACGACGAGGAAGCCCAGGCGCAGCGCGGGGCTGATCGTCTTGCTGAACGTGCCGATGTGGAGCACCCGGCCGCCGTGGTCGAGCGAGGCGAGCGCCGGCGCGGCGCGGCCCTCCAGCTGCAGCTCGCTCAGGTAATCGTCCTCGACGATCCACGCGTCGTGCGTACCGGCCCAGTCGAGCAGCGCGCGCCGCCGCGCGAGCGACATCGTCATCCCGAGCGGCGCCTGCTGGCCCGGCGTCACGACGGCCAGCGCCGCATCGGGCGCCGTGCGGATGCCGGCTGCCACGTCCAGTCCTTCGGCGTCGACGGGGACTGCCGCCACGGTCATGCCGCCCAGCGCCAGCGCCGTGCGGGTCAGCGGGAAGCCCGGGTCCTCGAACCACGCGCGCCTGCCGCCGAGTTCCAGCGCGCGCAGCACGAGCCCGAGGGCGCCCGCGAAGCCGGCCGTGATGAAGACCTGCGAGGCGTGCGCATGGATGCCACGCGCGATGCCGAGGTAGGCCGCCACTTCGCGCCGCAGTTCCGGATCGCCGCGCGGATCGGGGTAGCCGACGGGCACTGCGGCCGTCTGGCGCGCGGCACGCGTCATCAGCCGGGACCACAGCTTGTACGGAAACGCATCCTGCGCGGGCACGCCCATCTGGAACGCCAGCGGCTTCGCGCCGAATGCGTGGAACAGCTCGGGCATCGGCGCCGCGTCCGGCGTGCGCGTGGGGGCGGGCGACGCGGCGGGGCGGTCGGCGACGCGCGTGCCGGCGGCGCCGAAGCTGTGCGCGAGCTGCTCGTCGACGAGGCGTTCGTAGGCGAGGCGCACGGTGCCGCGCGAGACGCCCAGCTGCGCCGCGAGGTCGCGCCACGACGGCAGCTTCGCATCGGGCGCGATCTGGCCGGACTCGATCGCGGCGCGGATCGCCGCGTAGATCTGCGTGGCGAGCGGTGTCTTCTTGGCCCGGTCGAGGCCGATCGGTAGGGAGGTCATGGCCGATGGTACATTAAAAGTGATCAAACTTGGCCCTGTTTTCTGGCCACCCGGAAGCGCATGATCTCACTGCGGCATGAGCGATGCCGCTTTATTCAGACAGGAGATCACGATGACACAGCGTATGGATTACAACGCCGCCACCCCGGCCGGCATGAAGGCACTCGGCGGCGTGTATGGCCACATCCTCAACTGCGGCTTGCCGAAGGTGCTCGTCGACCTCGTGTACCTGCGCGTCTCGCAGATCAACGGCTGCGCGTACTGCATCGACATGCATTCGCGCGACCTGTTGAAGGAAGGCGTCACGGTCGACAAGCTCGTGCTCGTGCCCGCGTGGCGCGAGGCCGGGTCGCTGTTCGACCAGACCGAGCGCGCGGCGCTCGCCTGGGCCGAGACGGTGACCCGCGTTGCCGACACGGGCGTGCCCGACGCCGAGTACGAGGCCGTCGCCGCCGTGTTCGACCAGCGGCAACTGGCCGACCTGACGATCGCGATCGGCCTGATGAACGCGTACAACCGGATGGCCATCGGCTTCCGCGCGCAGCCGGCCGCCGTGGCCGCGGCGCGCTGAGGAGACGGCGATGAAATCCGTATTGTCCGCCGTGGGGCTCGTGCTGCTGGCCGCCACCGCGCACGCGCACGAGCCGCAGCAGGGCGCCGGCCAGGAGACGGTGAAGCCGCTGTTCCACCGGGCGCTGCCGAACGTCCCCGGCAAGGCGCTCGTCGCGCTGGAAGTCACGTTCCCGCCGGGCACCGCCGCGCCGCCGCACACGCATCCGCGCTCCGCGTTCATCTATGCGCAGGTGCTGTCCGGCGACATCGTCAGCGCCATCGACGACGAGGCGCCGCGCGTGTACCGGACGGGCGAGAGCTGGTACGAGGCCCCGGGCGCGCGCCACGTCGTGACCCGCAATCCCAGCCCCGACAAGCCCGCGACCCTGCTCGCCGTCTTCGTGCTGGACGAGGGCGAGCAGCGGCTCGTGCTGCCCTCGGCCCAGTGAGGCGGCCATGGACACGACCGACATCGCCGGGGTGAAGCTGCCGGACAGCCGCATCGCCCGCGACATCACGCAGTTCGTGCGCGACACCGCGAGCGACATGCTGTTCCACCATTCGGCGCGCGTGTACTGGTGGGGCGCGCTCGCGGGCCGGAAGCTCGGCCTCGCGTTCGATCCGGAACTGCTGTACGCGGCCGCCATGTTCCACGACGTCGGCATCACGCCGCACTACCACGGCAGCCGGCTGCGCTTCGAAGTCGACGGCGCGAATGCGGCGCGCGACTTCCTGCGCGGGCACGGCATCGGGGAGGCCGACGTGGACAAGGTCTGGCTCGCGATCGCTCTGCACACCACACCAGGCATTCCGGGGCACATGCATCCCGAGGTCCGTCTCGTCCAGGCCGGGGCCGGCATGGACATGGCGGCGCGCGGCTACGACGACTTCACGCAGGCCGAACGCGATGCGGTGCTCGCGGCGCATCCGCGCGGGCACCACTTCGCGCACGACGTCATCGACACGTTTTACGCGGGACTGCGCGCGCGGCCCGACACGACGTTCGGCACGTTCAACGACGATTTCCTCGCGTTCAAGGATCCCGCGTTCCAGCGGGGGAACATGTGCACGATCCTGTTGAACTCGCGCTGGGAGCGCTGAGGCGGGTCCGAGCCATCTGCAACTAACCGACGTGCGCCGCGCGCCACCCGCAACGACGCCGCCAGCGGCCGCCGGCCTTGCCTGTGCGACATCAATGAGGTAACGTTGAACCCGTGCGCCCGCAGGGCGGGGGAACGGGATCGGGATGGGCAAAACAAGTACGTTGACGGAAGTGGCCGAAGAGGCGGGCGTGTCGTTGATCACGGCGTCGCGCGCGCTGCGCGGCGTGGGCCGGGTCGCGAAGGAGACGCGCGAGCGCGTGCTCGCGGCGGCCGCGAAGCTGGACTATACGCCAGACATGATCGCGCAAAAGATGCGGGGCGGGAATTCGAGCCTGATCGGCGTCTTCGTCAACGGCTTCCGCTCGCTCGTCATGCACGAGCTCCTGTCCGCCATCAACGACGAGGCGCGGCGCCTCGGCTTCGACCTCATCGTCTTCAACGCCGACCACTTCGACGACGCGCGCCGTGCCGGCACGGCCGAGATGCTGCGCAAGCTGTGCGACGGCCTGCTGCTGATCCTGCCCGATGCGAACGACGGCCTGCTCGTCAAGCTGGAACGAGCGCATGCGCCGTGCGTGCTGGTGAGCTTCGCCGCCCGTTCCATCGACCTGCCCGTCGTCCTCGGCTCCAACCGGCTCGCGGCCAAGAGCGCCGTCGACCACTTGTTGGGACTGGGTCACCGCCGCATCGCGTTCATCGCCGGCACGTCGTTCACGGGCCAGAGCGAGGAGCGCCAGCGCGGCTACGAGGATGCATTGCGTGGCGCGGGCATCGCGGTCGACCCCGCGTACGTGCGCCAGGGCGACTTCAACGACGCCAGCGGCTTCGAGCAGACGCAGGCGCTGTTGAAACTGCCCGCGCCGCCCACCGCCATCTTCGCCGCCAACGACGCGATGGCATTCGGCGCGATGGACGCCATCTCCAGCGCCGGCCTGAAGGTCCCGGACGACGTGTCCGTGGTCGGCTTCGACGACGTGATCCGCGCCGCCGTCGTCCATCCGAAGCTGACGACCGTGCGCCAGCCGTTGAACGAGATCGCCGTGCGCGCCGTCGCGGAGCTGGTCGACGCGATGCGCAGCGGCCGTGCCGAGGGCTTCCGCATCGAATTGCCCGCGCGCCTCGTCGTGCGCGACTCCACCGGGCCCGCGCCGACAGCGTAAAACCTGCGGCCGCCGCGCCGCCATGGCATCGTTACCACGCGCGGTGCCGCCTCTCATTCGACCATCGTCTTGATCGAAAAGCTATTGTCTTTTGCGAAGTCGAATGGTAACGTTGTCTCACTCGGCAAGAACGCGAAGCCGGACACGACACCACCAGGGAGACGACATGAACCGAAGGGAGGCGCTGGCCCGCGGCTTCGGCGCGCTGGCCACACTGGGCGCGGCGCGCCCGGGGTCGGCCGTCCCGCTCGCGGCCGCGCCGGACGCGCCGGCCGGCGCGGCACAGCCGGCGCGCGTGCCCAAGCGCTACCTGCGCACCGTCGTCGACGAGGGCCTGCTCCGGCGCCACCTGCTGGCGGCGTCCGCATGGCGTCCGTATCCGCAGGCGGATGACCGCGCCGCGTGGGCGCAGGTGCCGGCCGACGTGGCCGCGGCGCTGGTCGCCCGCGCCGACGCTTGGCTGGGGGTGGACTGGCCCCAACTGCCCGCGAGCCTGTTCCTGGAATTCGCGGAAACGGGCAACCGCACGCATTACGAACAGCGCTATTTCGAGCGGCGCAGCCGCCTGGCGGGCCTCGTGCTCGCGGAGTGCGTGCAGGGGCAGGGCCGCTATCTGCACGCGATCGCGGACGGCGTCTGGCACGTGTGCGAGGAAACGTTCTGGGGCCTGCCGGCCCACACCGGCATGCAGAAGCGCGGCGTCGGGCTGCCCGATGCGGCGGAGCCCGTCATCGACCTGTTCGCGGCGGAGACGGGCGTGACGCTGGCCTACGTCCATTACCTCGTCGGGGCGCAACTGGGCGCCGTGTCGCCGCTGCTGCAGGGGCGCATCGCGGCGGAAGTGAAGCGCCGCCTCCTCGATTCGGGTTGGCAGCGCGACGACTTCAAGTGGATGGGGCTGAAGGACCGCAAGGAGCCGCTGAACAACTGGACGTCGTGGATCGCGTCGAGCTGGCTGGAGGCGAACCTGCTGCTGGAGCCGGACCCGGAACGCCGCATCGCCGCGACGTTGAAGATCTGCGGCTGCCTCGATCGCTTCCTGGAAGATTACTCGGACGACGGCGCGTGCGAGGAGGGGCCCAGCTACTGGACGCTGTCCGCCGGGCCCTATCTCGATTGCCTGATGGCGCTCGACTCGGCGCTGGCGGGCGCCGTGCGTCTCGCCGCCGATCCGTTCGTGCGGCGCATGGGCCATTACGTGCTGGACGTGCACGTGGCCGGCGACTGGTTCGTGAACTACGGCGACGCGCATGCGCAAGTCCATCATTCGCCGGCGCTGCTGCACCGCTTCGGCCGGGCCACCGGCGATGCCGACCTGGCCGCGTTCGGCGCGTTCCGCGCGGGCGCGCGCGGCATCACGCTGTCCGACCAGGGCCGGCTCGCGCGCGACGTGGCCGACGTGCTGGAAGTGGCGCGGATGCGTGCGACGGCCGGCCGCGACGCATTGCCGCGCGCGGCGTGGTATCCCGCCCTCGGCCTGATGACGGCGCGGGAGAAGGGCGGATCGGCGCTGGGCTTCTTTGTCGCCGTGCAGGCCGCGTCGAACGCGCGCAGCCACGGCCACCACGACTCCGGCAGCTTCATCGTCTTCCACGACGGGCTGCCCGTGTTCGTCGACCCGGGTGTCGAGGCCTATACGGCGAAGACGTTCGGCAAGGACCGCTACACCATCTGGACCATGCAGTCGGCCTTCCACAACCTGCCGCTCGTGGATGGGCAGATGGAGCGCGGGCGCGACGCGCGCGATCGGGCAAGCCGGGTGCGCGTCGACGACGCCGCCGCGCACACGGGCATGACGATGGAACTGGCGACGGCGTTCGGTCCCGAGGCGGGCATCCGTACTTGGGTGCGCAGCGTCGCGCTCGATCGAGGGGCCGGCACGATCAGCCTGCGTGAGACGTTCGCGCTGTCCCGTCCCGCGCCCGTGACACTCGTCTTCGTGACGCCGCGCCGGCCCGACCCCGCGCAGGGCGGCGTGCTCACGCTGCCGGTGGCCGGCGGCCGCACGGTGAGCCTGCGCTTCGATGCGCGCGTGCTGCGCGCGGAGGTCGAACGCATCGCGCTCACCGACGCCGGCCTGCGCCACGAATGGGGCGACGCGCTGTACCGCATCCGTCTGGCGTCGACGCAGCCACTGGCCGCGGGCGACCTGGCCGTCGCGCTGGCGGCATGAACCGAAACGTGAAGGAGTCGAATTGAAGAAGCGAGTGATGGCGGGCGTGCTGGCGGGGGGATTGCTGTTGCTGGGCGGCTGCGCGGATATGGGAAGTCACGCGGTTGACCCGGCGCGGGAGCAGGCCATGGCGGTGCCGTCGCGGGCCGAGGCGCTGGCCGTCATCGACAAGGTGAACGGCCATTGGCAGCGCACGACGCCGGCGACGGAGTGGGCATTCTGGAACGTGGCCGTGTACCACACGGGGAATATCGCCGCCTACGAGGTCACGGGGAACGAGGCGTACCGCCAGTATTCCGAACGGTGGGCCGACTACAACGGCTGGCGCGGCGCGAAGTCCGACAACAAGGCCGAGTGGAAGCTCACGTACGGCGAGACGGACGACCATGTGTTGTTCGGCGACTGGCAGGTCTGCTTCCAGACTTACCTCGACCTGTACCGCCTGGGCCCGCAGGACCCGCGCCGCGTGGCGCGCGCGCGCGAGGTGATGGGCTACGAGATCGGCACGGCGCGCGACGACTACTGGTGGTGGGCGGACGGCCTGTACATGGTCATGCCCGTGATGACGAAGATGTACCGGCTGACGGGCGACCGCCGCTACCTGGACAAGATGGTCGACTATTTCCAGTACGCGAACGGCTTGATGTACGACGCCGATGCGCGCCTGTACTACCGCGATGCGCGCTACGTCTACCCGCAGCACAAGAGCGTCAACGGCAAGAAGGATTTCTGGGCGCGGGGCGACGGCTGGGTGTTCGCCGCGCTCGCGAAGGTGCTGGCGGACCTGCCGGCGGGCGATCCGTACCGCCCGCTGTTCGAGGATCGCTTCCGCGCGATGGCGCAGACGCTGCGTACGATCCAGGCCCCGGACGGCTATTGGACGCGCAGCCTGATCGACCCGGCCCACTCGCCCGGCCCCGAGACGAGCGGCACGGCGTTCTTCACGTACGGCATGCTGTGGGGTATCAACAACGGTGTGCTGGACCGCGCGGACTACCTTCCGACGGCGCTGAAAGGCTGGCATTACCTGACGCATGTGGCCATCCAGCCGGACGGCAAGGTGGGCTATGTGCAGCCCATCGGCGACCGCGCGATCCCCGGCCAGGTCGTCGACCGCGATTCGACGGCGCATTTCGGCGTGGGCGCCGTGCTGCTGGCGGCGGCGGAAATGGCGCGCCTGGGCGCCGCCGGCCACTGATTCTCTCCTTCGGGGGCCCC
>Ga0207657_10001382_pt1 | contig 25893 bp, 22 predicted proteins | sample KBSC33metaG_FD_184316 | JGI IMG/M metagenome (GOLD analysis project Ga0207657, IMG submission 184316) | Corn rhizosphere microbial communities from Kellogg Biological Station, Michigan, USA - KBS C3-3 metaG (SPAdes) (version 2) | ecosystem: Host-associated > Plants > Roots > Rhizosphere > Soil ... | reverse complement strand
CAAGTGGCGCCTATCGCAATTTCAAACTGACGCGCGACGGCGACGGCATCGCGTGGCTGCTGTTCGATCGTGCTGATGCCAGCGCCAATACGTTGTCGGCCGAGGTGATGGAAGAATTCGACAGGGTGCTGGGCACGCTCGAAGCGACACGCCCGACCGGAATCGTCATCCGTTCAGCGAAGCCGTCTGGGTTCATCGCCGGGGCCGACGTCAATGAATTTCGTGGCGCAACCGAATCCAGCGTGGTCGAGACCGCAATCGGCCGTGCGCATGCGGTGATTGACCGCCTTGAGGCCTTGCGGATTCCGACCGTCGCGGTGATCCATGGCTTTTGCCTTGGCGGCGGTCTCGAAGTCGCGCTGGCCTGTCAGATGCGGATCGCCATCGACGACGCCCGTTTCGGCTTTCCGGAAGTCATGCTGGGCTTGCATCCAGGTCTCGGCGGCACGGCGCGATTCACGCATCTGGTGAACCCGGTGCAGGCAATGACGTTGATGCTCACCGGCAAGACCATCGACGCCCGCAAAGCCAAATCACTCGGCCTTGTCGATGCCGTGACGCAGGAACGGCATGTTCGCAATGCCGTCAGAGATGCGGTGTTCGGTAAGCTCAAGCGTGCCAAGCCCGGGATGCCCAATACCATCCTGAATTCCGGCCCGGCGCGAGGCTTCCTTGCTTCGAGAATGCGCCGCGAGGCCGAGAAGGCTGCGCCGCACGAGCATTACCCGGCACCCTATGCGCTGATCCGCCTTTGGGAAAAGCACGGCGGCGATCGTGCTGCGATGCTGGCGGCGGAGAAATCGTCGTTCGCACGCCTGATGGTGACGCCGACGGCGCAGAATCTCATCCGAGTATTTTTCCTGCGCGAGCAGATGAAGAAGCTCGCTGGCAATGACAACAAAGTGAAGCACGTTCACGTCATCGGCGCCGGCGCGATGGGTGGCGATATCGCCGCATGGTGCGCGCATCAGGGACTGCGCGTCACGCTGGCCGATATGAAGCCCGAGCCGATCGCTGGCGCAGTCAAACGCGCGGCCGATCTGTACGGCAAGATCATTCGCAAACGTACTGATGTGCGCGATGCACTGGATCGGCTGATCCCGGATCTCGACGGCACGGGCGTCCGAACCGCCGACCTGATCATCGAGGCGGTGCCGGAGAAGCTGGAGCTGAAACAGAAGGTCTATGCCGGGCTGGAGCCGCAGATGAAGCCCGGCGCGATCCTTGCTACCAACACCTCCAGCATTCCGCTGCAGGATTTACGCACCACATTGCAATCGCCGCAGCGGCTGGTGGGGTTGCACTTCTTCAATCCGGTTTCGCGGCTCCAATTGGTGGAAGTCGTCAGCCACGATGCCGTCGATCCGCAAATATTGGCCGAAGCGATGGCCTTCGTCGGGGCGATCGACCGGCTTCCGCTGCCGGTCAAGAGTTCACCCGGCTTCCTCGTCAATCGCGCACTGACGCCGTACATGCTCGAAGCGATGGTGATGCTCGACGAAAAGGTCGACAAGACCGTCATCGATGCCGCGGCCAAGCAGTTCGGCATGCCGATGGGGCCGATCGAACTCGCCGATCAGGTCGGGCTCGATATCTGTCTGGCCGTGGGCGATATGCTGCGTTCGAAGTTCGGCGACCTGCTGCCGCCGACGCCGGCATGGCTGCGGGAAAAGGTTGCGAAGGGCGAATTGGGCCGCAAGACCGGCAAGGGCTTCTATATCTGGAAGGACGGCAAGGCCGACACGACGCCGGCCGGGTCTGACGCCGCGAAGCCCACGCCTGAGATGATCGACCGCCTGATCCTGCCGATGTCGAATGTCTGCGTCGCCTGCCTCCGCGAGGGCATCGTCGACAACGCCGATATCGTCGATGGCGCCATGATATTCGGCACCGGCTATGCGCCGTTCCGCGGTGGGCCGCTAAACTACGCGCGAACGCGCGGACCGGAGGAGGTGGCGGCAACGCTGCAGAGGCTGGCGGCGAAATTCGGTGGGCGGTTTGCGCCGGACGAAGGTTGGGCTACGTTCAGATAATAAGAGACAAGCCAGCCCGGAATCTTGCTGATGACCGACACCCAAGCCGTTCACGCTCCCCAAAATACCGAGATCGAGCCATGCGGTGATCTGTCGATCCGCACGCTGGCGATGCCGGCTGACACGAACCAGAACGGCGACATTTTCGGCGGCTGGTTGCTTAGCCAGATGGATGTCGGCGGCGGCATCTACGCATCCAAGATAGCGAAGTCGAGAGCTGTCACGGTAGCGATCGACGCCATGAATTTTCGCAAGCCGGTCTATATCGGTGACGTGGTTTCGGTTCATGCGAACACCGTGCGGCTCGGAAAGACGTCGATCACGGTGCACATCGAAGCCTGGGTGATGCGTCGCGACGAGACGCATTCGATTCTGGTGACGGACGGCAATTTCACCTATGTCGCCATTGACGATCAGGGGCGGCCGCGGGCCATCGCTGCGAAATAATCGGGCTGCTCACGCCTCGAATCTCCCGTCTTGCGTATGTCATGGCCTTGTCGCGCGAACTGCTTAGGGCTGGCGTTATATCCCGTCGATTCTGCGGAACCAGCTTGGGCTCCCGGAGTTGTCGGTCCGTCATCGGGTTACGAGCACGAAGTCAATGTCAGATACTTATATCATCGAGATCAGTTCTCGGGCGGCGGGGATCGTCGTCCGGGACCCAGCAGGCTTCCGCTTCTTTGCAGCTTCCCAGCCGTTCTTCCCGCTTGAGGGGCAGATATTTCGCAATGTGGGCGCGGCTGAACGAGCAGCCTCGCAACTAATTGATCGGGCCGCTCCCAAAGCCGCCTGACGATTCCCGATCACGATCATTGTAGCAGTGGCGTTGCCGTGCGGGATCATTTGTGCCGTTGACCGGAACCTGCAACGCTATCACCATGAGGTACTTCGACGCCTTGAGGTGAGACCGTGACCGCAATCAGCCATCGCCAATCCGAAATTCTGAATATCGCGCGGACCTCGGGCCGGGTCACTGTCGAGGATCTCGCGCGGCGCTTTGAGGTCTCGGCACAGACCATCCGCAAGGATCTCAACGATCTTTGCGACAATCGTTCACTGACGCGGATTCACGGTGGCGCAATTATCGCGTCTGGTGTCGAGAACCTGGCCTATGAAGCCCGGCGATTTGTCGCTGCGGACGAAAAGAAGGCCATAGGTGCAGCAGCGGCGGCCCAAATCCCGAACGGGTGCTCGCTGTTCATCAATATCGGCACGACCACGGAAGAAGTGGCCGGCGCGCTGACGTCTCATGAGGACCTGCTGGTCATCACCAATAACCTCAACGTCGCGATGCAACTCTATCGCCATCCCCGGATTGAAGTCATCGTGGCCGGGGGCACCGTGCGCCGTACTGACGGCGCGGTCATCGGATCGACCGCCAACGACCTGATCGGCCAGTTCAAGGTCGACTATGGCATCATCGGTGCATCGGCGATCGATGAAGACGGTGCGTTGCTCGACTTCGACTACCGCGAGGTGCAGGCCGCGCAGGCAATTATCGCCAACGCGCGCAGCGTGATGTTGGTGGCCGACAGCACCAAACTGCGGCGCAGCGCGCCGGTGCGCATCGGCCATATCAGCCAGATTCAAACATTCATCACGGATGCCGCCCTGCCGGTCAGTTTGCAGAAGATTTGCGAGGAGCGCGGCATTCAGGTGATCGAGGCGTTGGGCGGGTCGGCGAATGACCCAGATGGTCCCGACATCGATACCGGCCCAGAGGATAGCATCTGATCCCACCCTCAGACGTGTTGCTTTCCTCTTGCTTTCGCTTTTGGTTGTGGTTTAATCATATACGAAAGCAAAATCGCTAAAATTGAAATGGCGATCAAACGCAGGCTTGTGAGGAGCCAACGCGCTCCAATTCGAAGCGAGTGGGGAAGCGGTGGCCCAGGTTTTCGACCTCGCAATCATTGGCGGCGGCGTTAACGGGTGTGGCATTGCTCGCGATGCCGCCGGGCGCGGAAATTCGGTTTTCCTCTGTGAGATGAATGATCTGGCCAGCGGGACGTCGTCCTGGTCGACAAAACTCGTCCATGGCGGTCTACGCTACCTCGAGTACTACGAATTCCGCCTGGTCCGCGAAGCGCTGATCGAGCGGGAAATCCTCTGGCAGATTGCCCCGCACATCATTCGCCCCCTCCGTTTTGTGCTGCCGCACCATGCGGGCCTTCGCCCGGCGTGGCTGCTGCGGTTGGGGCTATTTCTCTATGATCATATCGGGGGCCGAAAATTGCTGCCGTCGGCGCGCTCGGTCGATCTGACGCGTGACGAGGTTGGCAAACCGCTGATCCCCGGACGCTTCACCCGGGGATTCGAATATTCCGACTGTTTCGTTGACGATGCCCGACTGGTGGTCCTGACGGCGCGTGATGCGGCGGATCGTGGCGCGGTGATCCGCACCCGGACGCGAGCGACCGAGATCCAGCAAGTGGATGGTTCCTGGCAGATCACCACCGAGGACATGGAGAGCGGCGTCCGCGACGTCGTACATGCGAGGACGCTGGTGAATGCTGCCGGCCCTTGGGTGGAGAACGTGTTGTCGCGCGGTGCCGGCGTCAATGCCAAGGCCAAGGTGCGTCTGGTGCAGGGCTCCCACATCGTCGTTCCCAGGCTTTATGCGCACGATCGCGCTTACATGTTCCAGAACAGCGACGGGCGCATCGTTTTCGTCATTCCCTATCAGGATGACTTCACCCTGATCGGCACCACCGATCGCGACTACGAGGGCGATCCGGCGAAGGTGAAAGCAACGCCGGAAGAAATCGCCTATCTGTGCGAATCGGTCAGCGCCTATCTCGCCAAGCCTGTAACGCCGGCCGACATCGTGTGGACCTACGCAGGTGTCCGTCCGCTCTATGATGATGGGGCCAGCGAAGCCAAGGCGGCCACGCGCGAATACGTTCTCGAACTCGACCTGCCGGGCGGCGCGCCGTTGCTGTCGATCTACGGCGGCAAGATCACCACCCATCGGCGGTTGGCCGAAGAGGCGCTCGAGCGGATCGCGCCTTATCTGCATGGCAACAAGACGCGCGAAGGCTGGACCGCGGCAGCACCGCTGCCCGGTGGCGATCTTGATGTTTCTGCGATTCCCGCGCTGACCGCGGAACTGATGCGCCAGTATCCGTTCCTGACGGAGACTCACGCCAATCGCCTCGCGCACGCTTACGGCACCCGCGCCCGCAAGTGTCTTGGGCTCGCGACCTCGATGGCTGATCTCGGGCAACTCTTTGGCGCGACGCTGACCGAACGCGAAGTCAGGTACCTGATGGCGAACGAGTGGGCGCGCAGCGCTGACGACGTGGTCTGGCGACGTTCCAAGCTCGGGTTGCGGATGTCGGCAGCCGAGATTGCCGTACTGGATGCCTGGATGGAGGCCCATCGCGTTCAACCCGAACGCTCCTTGCGGGAAGCCGGAGGGCGCGCATGACGGTGGCGCTCGAGAACGTCTCGCGCAGCATCGATGGCGTTCCCGCCATCCGCGATGTCTCGTTGACGCTCGAGCGTGGCACCCTCAGCGTGCTGCTGGGGCCAACCCTATCCGGAAAAACGTCGATCATGCGGTTGTTGGCCGGCCTCGACAAGCCGACACAGGGGCGGGTACTGGTTGATGGCAAGGATGTCACCGGCGTCGATGTTCGCCGCCGCTCGGTGGCGATGGTGTATCAGCAGTTCATCAATTATCCATCGCTGAGCGTCTACGAGAATATCGCGTCGCCGCTGCGGGTGCAGGGCAAGTCCCGCGATGAAATCGAACATCGTGTGCAGGAGGCGGCGCAGCTTCTCAAACTGCAGCCTTACCTCGATCGCACGCCACTGCAACTGTCTGGCGGTCAGCAGCAACGCACCGCAATGGCGCGCGCGCTGGTGAAGGGCGCGGATCTGGTCTTGCTCGACGAACCCCTTGCCAATCTCGACTACAAGTTGCGTGAAGAATTGCGCGCCGAACTGCCGCGTATCTTCGAGGCGTCCGGTGCGATTTTTGTCTATGCGACCACCGAGCCATCCGAGGCCTTGCTGCTCGGCGGGCGTTCCATCTGCATGTGGGAAGGTGAGGCGTTGCAGGCCGGGGAGACGCCGAAGGTCTATCGCCGTCCCGATACGCTGCGTGTCGCGCAGGTGTTTTCCGATCCGCCGCTTAATCTTGTCGGGATCGAAAAGCGCAATAAAACCGTCCGCTACGAGAAAGGCATGGAGGCGCCGGCAAGCGGACTCTACGCCAAGCTTGCGGACGGTGCGTATCGTGTCGGTTTTCGCGCGCATCAGTTGACGGTCACACGAGGACACGCCGACCATCACGCTTTTCCGGTTGAGGTCGCGGTTACGGAAATCACCGGCTCCGAGAGCTTTGTCCACTTCAAGCGGGACAATGCCAACTGGGTCGCCGTGTTACAGGGCGTGCATGAATTCCTGCCCGGACAGGCTCTCGAAGCTGTGCTCGATCCGAGCAATGTCTTTATCTTCGATGCAGGCGGCAGCTTGGTCGCTGCGCCGACGTCCATGTGAGGGCGGCAACGATGGCGCGCATTGACCTCGTCGATCTGGCGCATTCCTACGAAGGTCCCAACGCGCCGGAGGAGTCGTTTGCGCTGAAGCCGGTGTCCATGACATGGCGGCAGGGCGGAGCCTATGCGCTGCTCGGGCCATCGGGTTGCGGCAAGACGACGTTGCTTAACTTGATTTCAGGGATCGTCGCGCCGACGCGCGGCAAGATATTGTTCGACGGCAGGGATATCACCGGGCTGACGACACGCGAGCGCAACATCGCGCAGGTATTCCAGTTTCCGGTGATCTACGACACCATGACGGTGGGACAGAACCTGGCGTTCCCGCTGCAGAACCGCGGCGTGCCGCGCGGAGAGATCGATGCGCGCGTCGCGGAGATCGCCAAGCTGCTGGATCTGGCGCCGTATCTCAATCGCAAGGCGACGCGGCTCACGGCCGACGCCAAGCAGAAAATATCGCTGGGGCGCGGCCTTGTGCGTTCAGATGTCGCCGCGGTTCTGTTCGATGAACCTTTGACGGTGATCGATCCGCATCTCAAATGGGAACTGCGATCGAAGCTGAAAGCACTGCATCGCGCGCTTGATCTGACGATGATCTACGTGACGCACGACCAGACCGAGGCTCTGACCTTCGCCGAGACCGTCGTCGTGATGCACGATGGCCGGGTTGTTCAAAGCGGGACGCCGGAAGAGCTGTTCGATCGACCGAGCCACACCTTCGTCGGCTATTTCATCGGTTCACCCGGGATGAACATCATGTCGGCCGAGGTGAAGGGTCGCGAGGCGCGTATCGACGGTCATACCATTGCTTTGAATCGCAGTTACGACAGTCTGCCGCCTGGTGCGAAAATTGAAATCGGCGTGCGACCGGAGTTTGTCAATGTCGCGATGCCGGCGCCGGGGCTTTTGTCGGCGCATATCGACCGGATCGACGATCTTGGCCGGGCACGGTTCGCGAGGCTTCGTGTCGGCGACGTCAAGTTCGCCGCGCGTGTGCCGTTGGGGTTTTCTATTCCGGCGGAGCAGGCCGGGCTGATCTTTGATGCGTCGCACGTGCACGTCTATGCCGACAGCCGTCTTGTTGAGGGGGCACCGTAATGGACAAGACCGTCAATCAGAAGGCCTGGTTCCTGGTGTTGCCGGTGTTTCTGATCGTGGCGTTCTCCGCGATCCTGCCGCTGATGACGGTCGTCAACTATTCCGTGCAGGATACCTTCGGTAATAATCAGTTCTTCTGGAATGGTCTCGGCTGGTTCAAGGAGTTGCTCGATCCATCGACCGATCTGGGTGGTCGCTTCTTCGCGTCGCTGTGGCGCAACCTGCTGTTTTCCGGAATCATTCTTGCGATCGAAGTGCCGCTTGGCATCGTTGTCGCATTGTCGATGCCGCGCCGGGGCTGGGGCGTGGCCGCGTGTCTGGTGATCCTGGCGCTGCCGCTGCTGATTCCGTGGAACGTGGTCGGAACGATCTGGCAGATTTTCGGCCGGCCGGACATCGGCCTGTTGGGCTACGTGCTCAATCAAATGGGTTTCGATTACAACTACGTCTCCAATGATTTTGACGCCTGGGCCACCGTCGTCGTGATGGATGTCTGGCACTGGACCAGTCTGGTGACACTGTTGTGCTACGCGGGCCTGAAGTCCATTCCCGATGCGTACTATCAGGCGGCGCAGATAGACGGCGCATCGCGATGGGCGGTGTTCAAGGCGATTCAACTGCCGAAGCTCAACCGCGTTCTCTTGATCGCGGTGCTGCTGCGGTTCATGGACAGCTTCATGATCTACACCGAGCCGTTTGTCGTCACTGGCGGCGGGCCGGGCAACTCGACAACCTTCGTTTCGATCGAACTGGTGAAGATCGCGCTCGGTCAGTTCGACCTCGGCAAGGCTGCCGCGCTGTCGCTCGTCTACAACCTGATCATCATCATTGTGTGTTGGGTGTTCTACACCGTCATGACGAACGCCGGCGCCGACCGGCAAGCGAAAGGGGAGATTGCGTGATGCATTCGATCCCTGGCCGTCGCATCATCCTGTCGCTGTTCCTGATCTTCCTGCTGTTGCCGATCTACTGGCTCGTCAACATGAGTTTCAAGACCAACAACGAAATCGTCACCACGATGACGCTGTGGCCGAACCACCCGACCATCGCCAACTACATGCGGATATTCACCGATGAGAGCTGGTATTCCGGCTACATCAACTCCCTGAAGTATGTGGTGATCAACACCGTCCTGTCGATCTCGTTTGCGCTGCCGGCGGCTTATGCGTTTTCGCGCTATCGCTTCCTTGGTGACAAGCACCTGTTCTTCTGGCTGCTGTCGAACCGCATGGCGCCGGCGGCGGTCTATGCACTACCGTTCTTCAATATCTACTCCGCGATCGGTCTGTTCGATACGCCATGGGCGGTGGCGCTGGCGCACTGCCTGTTCAATGTGCCGCTGGCGGTCTGGATTCTCGAAGGGTTCGTCTCAGGTGTTCCACGCGAGATCGACGAGACGGCATTTCTCGACGGCTATTCGTTTCCCCGGTTCTTCGTGAAGATTCTCATGCCCTTGATTGCCAGCGGCATCGGCGTCGCCGCATTTTTCTGCTTCATGTTTTCCTGGGTCGAGTTGCTGCTGGCGCGGACGTTGACATCGGTCGATGCGAAGCCGATCTCGGCCGTGATGACGCGCACAGTTTCTGCGGCCGGAATGGATTGGGGCTTGCTCGCTGCGGCAGGTGTATTGACCATCATTCCGGGTGCGTTGGTGATCTGGTTTGTCCGCAATTACATCGCGCGAGGCTTCGCGCTGGGTCGCGTATAGGAGGGCGCCATGGGCAATTTTGCATGGATGGCGTGGACCATTCCAACCGCGATCTTCTTCGTGCTGCTTGCCGCGACTTTGGCCACGATGACGTGGCTTGGAATCGCGTTTCCGGAAGCCGAACGTATCGGCGTGTTGCGCATTCCCACCACGCGTGGCGATCGATTGTTCATTTCATTGATTTGTGCCGCGGTCGTGCACCTGTTGTGGATTGGTTTTATCGGCACGGCGCCGATTGCGATGCTGCCGATCGGAGGAGGAATTGAGGTTGCGAGCTTGTGGCTCGCCACAGGAATTTCGCTGGTTCTCGCGGTCATTATTTTTCGAACCGTTTGAGCCGGCGAAACGAAGCGCGGATCCGGATTAACCGGGCCTGAGCAGGTTTAATTGCTGCAACGGAGGAATCAAATGGGACACTGGAAGAGCGGTAATAGTCTCTCGACCAAGACTCGCTTTCTAACGATGAGCAGCGCTGCGGCAATGATCGCCGCATCGATCATGATAGCAGCGCCGTCTCATGCGGACGACGCCACGGCGCAGAAGTGGATCGATAGTGAATTTCAACCCTCGACGCTATCGAAGGCGGATCAACTGAAGGAAATGCAGTGGTTCGCCAAAGCCGCTGAACCTTTCAAGGGCATGGAAATCAACGTCGTATCGGAGACGATTACGACGCACGAATATGAATCCAAGACGCTCGCCAAGGCGTTCACGGAAATCACCGGCATCAAGGTCAGGCATGACATCATCCAGGAGGGTGACGTCGTCGAGAAGCTGCAGACGCAGATGCAGTCCGGCAAGAATGTCTATGACGGCTGGATCAACGACTCGGACCTGATCGGAACGCACTTCCGTTACGGGCAGACTATCGTGCTGTCCGACTACATGACGGGTGAAGGCAAGGATGTCACCGATCCGATGCTCGATGTCGATGACTTCATCGGCAAGTCGTTCACGACGGCGCCCGATGGCAAGCTCTATCAATTGCCGGACCAGCAGTTCGCGAACCTGTACTGGTTCCGCTACGACTGGTTCACCAATCCCGAGTTCAAGGCGAAGTTCAAGGCGAAATACGGCTACGAACTCGGCGTGCCGGTGAATTGGTCGGCCTATGAGGACATTGCCGAGTTCTTCACCAACGACATCAAGGAAATCAACGGTGTCAAAGTCTATGGGCACATGGACTACGGCAAGAAGGATCCCTCTCTCGGCTGGCGGTTCACCGACGCGTGGCTGTCGATGGCCGGCAATGGTGACAAGGGTATTCCAAACGGTTTGCCGGTCGATGAATGGGGCATCCGCATGGAAGGCTGCCGCCCGGTCGGCTCGTCGGTGGAGCGGGGTGGCGATACCAACGGACCCGCGGCGGTCTATTCGATCGTGAAGTATCTCGATTGGATGAAGAAGTATGCGCCGCCGCAGGCGCAGGGCATGACCTTCTCGGAGGCAGGCCCGGTGCCGGCGCAAGGCAACATCGCTCAGCAGATCTTCTGGTACACCGCCTTCACCGCCGACATGGTGAAGCCAGGTCTGCCGGTGGTGAATGCTGACGGTACGCCGAAGTGGCGCATGGCGCCGTCTCCGCACGGGTCATACTGGAAAGAGGGCATGAAGCTCGGCTACCAGGATGCCGGCTCGGTGACGCTGCTGAAATCGACACCCGCGGATCGTCGCAAGGCAGCGTGGCTGTATCTTCAGTTCATCATCTCCAAGACGGTCAGCCTGAAGAAGAGCCATGTCGGTCTCACCTTCATCCGTGAATCCGATATCTGGGACAAGAGCTTCACCGAGCGTGCGCCCAAACTCGGTGGCTTGATCGAGTTCTATCGCTCGCCGGCGCGCGTACAGTGGACGCCGACCGGGAATAACGTGCCGGATTATCCGAAGCTGGCACAACTGTGGTGGCAGAATATCGGCGATGCGTCGTCCGGTACCAAGACGCCACAGGCGGCAATGGACTCACTGGCTGCGGCACAGGATTCTGTGCTGGAGCGCCTGGAGAAATCCGGTGTGCAGGGCGCCTGCGGACCGAAGCTCAACAAGAAGGAAACCGCCGAGTTCTGGTACGCCAAGGCGGAGAAGGATGGCACCATCGCGCCGCAGCGCAAGCTGGCGAACGAGAAGCCGAAGGGCGAGACTATCGACTACGATACGCTGATCAAGTCGTGGCCCGCCTCGCCGCCGAAGCGCGCCGAAGCGAGGTAAGGCGTCAACGCTACAAAAAGGCCGGGAGCGATCCCGGCCTTTTTCGTTTTGAACGATGGCTACTACTGCGCGGCGTCGAGCGCGCCATCCAGTGCGGGGTAGTCGGTGTAGCCCTTGGCGCCGCCACCGTAGAACGTCGCCTTGTCCGGCGTGTTGAGCGGTGCGCCGCTCTTCAGGCGTTCCACCAGGTCCGGATTGGAGATGAACGGTTTGCCGAACGCGATCAGGTCCGCTTCGTTGGCGGCGAGCACCTTGTTGGCAAGCTCCAGATCGTAGCCGTTGTTGGCGATATAAGCGCCGCCGAAGCGTTTGCGCAAGCTGCCGTAGTCGAACGGCGCGATATCCCGCGGACCGCCGGTGGCCCCCTCGATGACATGGATGTAAACCAGCTTCTCGGCGTTAAGCCCGTCGACGATATGATCGAACAGCAGTTGCGGGTTGCTGTCGGAGACGTCGTTCGCCGGGGTCACGGGCGAAATGCGAATGCCGGTGCGATCGGCGCCGGCCTCCGCCACCACGGCCCTGGCGACTTCCAGCATCAGCCTGGCGCGATTGTCGATCGATCCGCCATAACCATCGGTGCGCTTGTTGGCGCCGTCCTTGGCAAACTGGTCGAGCAGGTAGCCGTTGGCGCCGTGAATCTCGACGCCATCAAAGCCGGCTTGCAACGCATTCGCCGCACCGCGCTTGAATGTCTCGATGATGCCGGGGATTTCGCTTAACTCAAGCGCGCGCGGTTCGGATACGTCAGCAAATGTCCCGCCGACAAAGGTCTTACCTTTGGCGCGGACGGCAGAAGGGGCGACCGGAGCGCCGCTGTTTGGTTGCAACGAGGTGTGCGAGATGCGCCCCACGTGCCAAAGCTGGATGAAGATGCGTCCGCCGTGTTCGTGAACGCGATCGGTGACTTTGCGCCAACCGGCGATCTGTTCCTTGGAATAGATGCCGGGGGTGTCCTGATAGCCCTGGCCCTGCTGCGAAACCTGGCTGGCCTCGGTGATCAAGAGGCCCGCCGATGCGCGCTGGCCGTAATAGTCGACAGCCAGTGGATTAGGCACGAGACCCGCGACCGCGCGGTTGCGGGTCAACGGTGCCATCACGGTTCGATTTGAAAGGGTGATGGGGCCAAGCTGGTAAGGCTCGAAGAGCTTCGATGTCGCCATGGTTGACTTCCGTTGTGGATTTCAATGCAATCGCATCTATATCTGCCGCCGCCTCATTACAAGGCGCGCGCAAACATGTCTTTCATGCTCCGCGCTGGATCCCGCCGAGATGCCCGCCATCGAGAAACAGCGTGTGTGCGTTGACGTAGGATGATTCATTCGAAATCAGGAACAATGCAGCATAAGCCGCCTCCCACCCGGTACCTTGTCGACCGAAAGGTACCGCCAGCGCCCGATCCGCCCGTCGCCGGCTGGCATCGCGGCCCATCGGCGTATCCATGAAACCGGGCGCAATCACATTGCAGCGAATGCCCTTGTCCTCCCCCGCGCGCGCAATGGCGCGGCCGAGCGCGATCTGTGCGGCCTTTGAAGACTCATAGGCCGGGTTGCGGCCGCCGGCGCGCTGGCTGGCAAGCGACGACATCAGAATGATCGAACCGCCTGGCGACATGACGTCCAATGCCTTCTGCGCGAACAGCATGTGGCTGCGGACATTGACGGCATAATCCCTGTCCCATGCCTCAATGGTCATCTTCGGCAGCGACAGTCCCTGCGAGATACCAACATTCAACGCCAGACCATCGAGGCCGCCGAGCTTCTCGGCACAGCGCTGCATGGCCGGAGCGATCGCTGCGGCATCGGACACATCGACAACCTCCGCGAAGGCCTTGCCGCCTTCGGATGTGATCTGATCGACGGTGGCGTCGGCAGCATCCTTGACCGCATCGATACAGGCAACCGATGCGCCTTCGCGCGCGAACAGCACTGACATGGCGCGGCCGTTACCGATCGGCGGATCTTCATCGACAGTTTTGCGCTGCCCCGCGCCGACAACGATGATACGGCGGCCGGACAGGCGGCCGTGGCTTTTGGCTAGGCCGAGCGACTCTGCATGCAGCGAGGCCGAAGGATCGATCTGCCGGGGTGCGTGCGTGGTGACTGACATGGCGCGCTCCCTAATTCGCGGAGTATTTCACAGGCGTCTCCGATACCGGAGGCTGCGGCTCGATCTCGACTTCGAAATTTTCGAGGAAGCGGCTCACCGTCATATAGAAGCCGATGGTCAACGTCAGTTCGGCCATGCGGCGATGGTCCAGTAGCGCGAGCAACTCGTTGAACAGCGCATCGGGCGCCTTGACGTTCGCCACCACTTCGTCGGTGTAGCGGATGACCAGCTTCTCGAGCGGCGAAAATACCGCGCTTTGCGGGTCGCTCTCCAGCGCCGCGATCTTGACGTCGGACAGGCCCACATTGCGCGCCACGCGCTTGTGCTGATGAACCTCGTAGCTTGCCTTGCTCAGGAAGCCGACCCGCAGGATCGCGATTTCGCGAAGCTGCGGATCGATTGCGCTTTCGCGCAAGATCGCGCCACCCATCCGCAGGAAGCCGGGGGCAATCGTCGTGGCGTGAGGAAGCATGCGGTACAGATTCAGATTGTATCGCCCCTTCAACATGTCGCGATATTCGGGCGTGGCCTGCTCCATATCGAGATAAGGGATGCGCGGCATAATTCCTCCCTGCGGATTATTGTTTAGACCGCGCCGAGGAAGTCCCGCTTGCCGATCTCGACGCCGTTCTTCCGCAGAATGCCGTGCGCCGTTGCTGCATGAAAGTAAAAATTCGGCAGGGCAAAATGGCTGAGATATTGCTGGCCCTTGAGGGTCATGGTGTTGTTTGGCCCGGCCGGGAAGCTGACATCGCGGGTCTCTGCGCCGTCGAATTGCGCAGGCGTGAGGGCCTTGATGTAATCGATCGTGTTGGCGAGACGCTGCTTCAACTCGTCGAAGGTCTTCTCGGTATCGGGTATCGAGGGCACTTCGCTTGCAGTGAGCCGCGCGCAAGTTTTCGCCGCAAAATCGCAGACCAGCTGGATTTGACGGCTCAGCGGCAGCATGTCGGGAAACAGCCGCGCGGCCAGCAGCACATCGGGCTGAATTTTCTTTGCCTCGGCGTGGGCTTCGGCCTTGGTCAGGATGGCTGTGAGGCTGTTGAGAATCTGAAGGAAAGCGGGAACGGAAGCTTCGTAAAGCGACATGGGGTTGCCTTTTCAGGAGAGCGGGACGTCGTTTCGAGGACGTCCCGGGACCGGGCGGTCCCCGTCCGAAGTAGGAACCTGAAACGGCAAACGGAAGGGGTCAGTGGCCCCGCATCCGCGCCAGCAACTCGGCGGTCGGCCACGAATCGGCGGGGAGGCCATATTTGACCTGCATCGCTTTGACGGCGGTGCGGCTTTGCTGGCCGAGCACGCCGTCGATCTTACCGACATTGAAGCCCTGCTGCACCAGCAGCTTCTGCAATTCCTTGATCTCGTTGAACTGCAGTTGCACGACCGCCGCGCTTGGCTTGCGCATCGGCGCCGCACCGGCGATGCGGGTGGCGAGATAAGCGGCCGTGGTCGAGTAGATCAGCGAGTTATTCCACTCGGTGTAGGCAGCGAAATTGTCATAGGCGAGAAATGCCGGTCCGCTGCGCCCCATCGGCAGCAGCAGCGAGGCCGGCAAGCTGTCGTTCGGCAACGGTTTGCCGTCCGCATAGGTCACACCCCATTGCGCCCATTTCGCGCGCGGATGCTTGATGGTCAGGTCGGCCTGATCCCAGGGGACGTTCGGCGACACGCGAACTTCCTGCAGCCATGGCTCGCCGCGCTTCCACTTCAAGCCGGTGGCGATGTAGTTGGCGGTCGAGCCGATCACGTCGGCCGCGCTGTGCAACAGGTCGCGGCGACCGTCGCCGTCGTAATCGACCGCGTAATCGAAGTAATGCCGCGGCAGGAATTGCGTCTGGCCAAGTTCGCCGGCCCACGAGCCGATCATCTCGGGTGGTGTCAGGTCGCCGCGATCGACGATCTTCAGTGCGGCGATGGTCTCGTCGTGAAACATCTGGGCGCGGCGGCAGTCATAGGCCAGCGACACCAGCGAGCGCAGCGTCGACAGCTTGCCCTGCACCGCGCCGAAATCGCTCTCCAGTGCCCAGAATGCCGTAATGACCGCGGGCGGAACGCCGTATTCCTTTTCCGCGCGCGCAAAGGCCTGCGCATGCGTCTTGATGAGCTGCTGCCCGCGCACGCGGCGCGCCTCCGACGCCATCCGGCCGGCGAACACGGTGAAGATCTGTCCGAATACGCGCTGGCCTCGGTCGCGATTGACGATGCCCTGATCGTAGACGAGATAGGGCGAGGCAGCGGCGATGGCGCGTTGCGAGACGCCCGCGGCGACGGCGTCCTGTTTGAGCTGCGCAAGAAACTGCGGAAAGCTCATTCCATTGTGGCAGCTCGCGCCGCGCTGGGCGAGGGCGGGAGAGGCGAGCAAGATAGCGGCAAAGCCAATGACGAGTTTTCCAAACAGATTGATTTGCATCGGCTTTCCAGCGGCTCCCGGCAACAAGGTGATTTATCGCATCGTCATGGCCGGATTTATTCCGGCCGTCCATGTCTTATCGAGCGCCACAAGAACAGACGTGGATGGCCGGGACAAGCCCGGCCATGACGGAATCCGTTCGGCACTCACTGGATATTCCTAATTCGCGCAACGTGCCGAACGGTGTTGCGATCACCGGGCAAAAAAATGCCCAGCCTTGCGGCCGGGCATTCAGTTCTGGGAGAGTGGCAGTTCCTAGCCGAACTGGTTCATCGTGTTGTGCGCGCCGCCCGCTTTCAGGGCGGCCTCGCCGGCGAAGTATTCCTTGTGATCGTCGCCGATGTCGGAGCCAGCCATGTTCTGGTGCTTCGCGCAGGCGATGCCCTGACGGATTTCCGCGCGCTGGACGTTCTTCACGTAGCCGAGCATGCCCTGCTCGCCGAAATATTCCCGCGCCAGGTTGTCGGTCGACAGCGCGGCCGTGTGATAGGTCGGCAGCGTGATCAGGTGGTGGAAGATGCCGGCGCGCTTGGCCGAATCCGCCTGGAAGGTGCGGATGCGTTCATCGGCCTCGACCGCCAGCGGCGTATCGTCGTATTCCACCTTCATCAGCTCGGCGCGATTGTACTTGTTGACGTCCTTACCTTCCGCCTTCCAGGCATCGTACACCTGCCAGCGGAAGTTCAGCGTCCAGTTGAACGACGGCGAGTTGTTGTAGGCCAGCTTTGCATTCGGGATCACCTTGCGGATGCGGTCGACCATTCCGGCGATCTGCTCGATATGCGGCTTCTCGGTTTCGATCCACAGCAGGTCGGCGCCGTTCTGCAGTGATGTAATCGAGTCGAGCACGCAGCGGTCCTCACCCGTGCCCGGGCGGAACTGATACAGGTTGCTCGGCAGACGCTTCGGACGCAGCAGCTTGCCGTTGCGGCTGATGATCACGTCGCCATTGCCGATCTTCGACGCATCGACTTCTTCGCAATCGAGGAAGCTGTTGTACTGGTCGCCGAGGTCGCCCGGCTTGTGGCTGACCGCGATCTGCTGCGTAAGACCTGCGCCGAGCGAGTCGGTGCGGGTCACGATGACGCCGTCTTCCACGCCCAGTTCGAGGAACGCGTGGCGGCAGGCGCGGATCTTCGCGATGAAAACCTCGTGTGGCACAGTCACTTTGCCGTCCTGATGCCCGCACTGCTTTTCGTCGGACACCTGGTTTTCGATCTGCAACGCGCAGGCGCCGGCTTCGATCATCTTCTTCGCCAGCAGGTAGGTCGCCTCGGCATTGCCGAAGCCCGCGTCGATGTCGGCAATGACCGGCACGACGTGGGTCTGGAAATTATCGATCTTCTCGATCAGCGTAGCTTCCTTGGCCTTGTCGCCGGCTTCACGCGCGGCATCGAGCTGGCGGAAGATGTCGTTGAGTTCGCGCGAGTCGGCCTGGCGCAGGAAGGTGTAAAGCTCTTCGATCAGCGCCGGCACCGAGGTCTTCTCGTGCATCGACTGATCCGGCAGTGGACCGAATTCGGAGCGCAGCGCGGCGATCATCCAGCCGGAGAGATACAGGTAGCGGCGATCGGTGCGGCCACCGAAATGCTTCTTGATCGAGATCAGCTTCTGCTGGGCGACGAAACCATGCCAGCACCCCAGCGACTGGGTGTACTTGGTAGGATCGGCATCGTACGCAGCCATGTCCGCGCGCATCAGCGCCGCCGTGTAGCGGGCGACGTCCAGACCGGTCTTGAAGCGGTTCTGCAGGCGCATGCGTGCGACGGCTTCGGCGGTCACGCCGTTCCAGGTGGGCTTGTCCTTGAGGAGGGCTTCAGCAGCTTTGATCTCGCTCTGATAGGAAGCCGGCCCCTCGATTGCCTGGTCGATAATTCCACGCGCTTGGTAGTTCATGGTTGGTCTCCTCGATGACGTTGTCGAGGATTAAACGGATCGCCGCGCCAATCGCCAGATGGAACGAAGATAGCTTGTCAGACTTTACAAGCTTTCGGTGTAATGCTGTAATTAATTTACATTGTCTGGCTTTTTCGGCGAGGTGACCGCCCATGGCGACATCGGCAATCCGCTCGGTTTTTATGGGCCCGCGACTCCGGCGGTTGCGGCGCGATCTGGGGCTGACGCAGGCCGATATGGCCGCCGATCTGGAGATATCTGCGCCCTATGTGGCGCTTCTGGAGCGCAATCAGCGGCCGGTGACGGCGGACATGCTGCTTCGCCTTGCCCGCACCTACAAGATCGATCTGGCAGATCTTGCGGGTGATGGTGGTGCCGATCATACGGCGCGCATGCAGGCGGTCCTCAAGGAACCGATGTTTGCCGATATCGATATCCCCCCGCTTGAACTCAGCGATATCGCAATCGGCTATCCCGGGCTGGCGGAGGCGTTCCTCCGGCTCTACACGGCGTACCGCGAAGAGCAACTTGCGCTTGCGGAGCGCAAGAGCCCGGGGTTGCGGGGAACCGGCTCGCAGTCGCGCCGCGGCGGTCTGGATCTCAACGATCCGGTCGCGGAAGTCCGGCGCTTCCTGGCCGCGCGCCGCAACAACTTCGCAGACTTGGACGAGGCGGCCGAGCGCATTCTGCAGGGGCCGGTGAATCCGGGCTGGTTCATCGAGCGGTTGAAAAGCCGTCATAACCTCCGCGTCCGGCAGTTGCCGCCCGATGTCATGCTCGGCACCGCGCGGCGGCTGGATCGTCATCGCAAGGAAATCCTGTTTGACGACTCGCTCGACACCGCGAGTTTCAACTTCCAACTCGCCCAGCAACTCGCCTATCTGGAATTCGAGGATGAGATCGCTGCGGCGCTGAAGGCCGGTCATTTCACCAGCAAGAGCGGCAAATTGCTGGCGCACCGTTCGCTCGCGAGCTACGCCGCCGCGGCGCTGATCATGCCGTATTCCGCTTTTGCAAAGGCGGCCGAAGCGCGTCGTTACGACCTTGAAGCGCTTGCGCGTCAGTTCGCAACCAGTTTCGAACAGACCGCGCATCGCATCACGACGTTGCAGAAACCGGGTGCGGAAAAGGTTCCGTTCTTTTTGATCCGCGTCGATCCGGCCGGAAATATTTCCAAACTGCTCGACGGCGCCGGCTTTCCTTTCGCAAAGCACGGCGGCGCCTGTCCGCTGTGGTCGGTTCACGGAGTCTTCAAAACGCCGCGACAGATCGTGACGCAGTGGCTGGAGTTGCCTGACGGCCAGCGATTCTTTTCCATCGCTCGCACCGTCACTGCCGGTGGTGGTTCGTTCGGCGCCGTGCGCGTGGAGCGCGCCATTGCAATCGGTTGTGCCGCTGAGCATGCCAGAAAGTTGATTTATACCAGCGATGAATCCGGGCCACGCGCTGATGCGCCCACGCCGATCGGCGTCGCATGCCGCGTCTGTCACCGTCCCACATGCGCCGCGCGATCTGAACTTCCAATCGGTCGTGAACTGCTTCCCGACGACTACCGCCGCCTAAGCGTTCCGTTCGGGTTCTCGTCCGACTGATTATTTGTGAAGCGTCGATACTGGATTATTGCAGAATTTGCATTACAAACAGCGACGACGTGACTAGATATGGTCCAGAACCAAACCACGACGCGAAGACGCAAGCGGCTGAGTAACAGGAGGCTATAATGTCGGACGGCTCTCTTTTCTGGGTGATTGGCGGTGAATTCGGCTCGATGAATTTCCACAAGCTGGTGGAAGGTTCGGCTCAGGTACAGGGGCCGTTCAAGAGCCGCCAGGAAGCCGAAGACGCCTGGCGCGAGGTCTCCGAGCAGAATCGCCATCGCGGCAATGTGCGCTTTTCCATCGTGGAAGAGCCGCAGCGGGCAGCTGGCTGAAGCTGAAGACCTGACAAAAGTCCAAGGAGGTTTGCGGCCTCGCCCGGTTCTCGGGCGAGGCCGCTGCCATTTGTGCTGCCGCGAGTCGTGGGGACCAGCCAAGCCATTGGCAACAAAGCGTCTTTTCTAAAGGCTTGGTTGCTGGTAGGTTAATGCTGCGAACGATCACTGACTGAGTAAAGGTTGTCAGCCCATGTCGAATGCGCAGAGCGCCGGGTCCAACGCGACATCCGACAACAAGCCGCTCCGGCTGCGCGATGCGCTGCGTCAGGCTCGGATCGAGGCTGCCGATCGCACTGGCGTGGTGATCGATCTGCGCGACGCGGAAGTCGCGCGGCTCGAAATCCTCAACGAAGCATTGGACCCACTGTTCGAGCAGATTCCGGACCATATCGATCTGTTTGAGCGCGGCATCAGCCAGGGCGACACGCCGCGTTTGTGGATCGATGTCGTGGCCCATGTCGCGATGGGGCGTGACAAGCGGCTGTACCGTTTCGTCCAGGACACCCGCTTCGGCCGCATCGTGATGGCGGAATCTCACACCGCGTCGGTTATCGTTCAGGCCGTGACCGACTATGTTGCGCGTCGCATGATTGAGCGAGAACATGCACTCACCGCGACGCCGCTGCCGGAAAAGGTCAGCGCGGAAAAGCCACGCCGTGGCGGAATCTGGACATTCGCCTTCGGCTTCATTGTCGGCGTTGTCGCGCTGTTCGGTTTCGCGTTGTTCGCAGCGCTGCGAAGTTTCTAGCCTCAACGAACACGTATGGCTTAGCGCAGCGTCACTTGCCGAACATTGCCGATCCGGTCTCCGCGAATAAGCCCGCGAACGGTTTGTTCGCAGTGCCAGTTCTCGCCGTCTCGTTCGATCGCGAACAGATTATAGGCAGCGGCGGGATGACGCCCGTGCGCGACGGCGGACGCCGAGGGCGTCCCAATCGCGGGAATCTTGCCGCGCGGTCCGTCGAACCACATCGTGGAGTGGACGTGGTCGTGACCGTGCAGGATCAATTCCACCCCGTGCCGTTGCAACACTGCGAGCAAGCCATCCGAATCGGTCAGGCGCTTGAAGCGGCCGTGATGATCGGCGCGAAGCGGATGATGAATCAGGAGCACGCGAAAAGCATGTGCTTCCGAGAGTTGCGGCAGCAGGCGATCGAGCGCGTCAATCTGTCTTGCGCCGAGCCGTCCGGTGGCCATCAATGGCGCGGTCGGCACCGCCGTTGACAGGCCGATCAGCGCCAACGGCCCGCGGCGGCGCAGGAAGGGGAAGGTGACTTCATCCGTTGGCAGCGCATTGTCACCATGCAGGTAGTCGAAAAATTCCTTCGCAAACAGGTGCTGCGTGTTGCGCACATAGGCGTCGTGGTTGCCGGGAATGACGGTGACCTGATCGGCCGGCCCGACGCTTTGCAACCAGGCACGGGCTGGTGCGAATTCTGCCGGAAGTGCCAGGTTGACGAGATCGCCGGTGATCGCAACGTGATCCGGCTGTTGCGTCTGCATATCGGCGACCAGCAGGTCGAGCACTTCGCGCCGGTGGATGGCGTGACGGTTGCGCTTCCAGTTGAGATAACCGAGCGCGCGCTTTCCCGCGAGCTGATGCAGCCGTGCCGCCGGCATAGGCGGCAAGTGCGGGTCCGATAGATGCGCGAGCAGGAACCTGGCCATCAGGCGCTTCCGATCACGATGCCGGCGAGAAAGACCAGCGCGCCGCCGACCGCGATCTGGAATGTCGCCTGTAACCACGGCGTATCCATGAAGCGATGGCGAATCCAGGAAATCAACGCCAGTTCGACGATCACCACAGCGACGGCCAGTACGGTTGCGACATAAAAATCCGGAATCAGGTAGGGCAGGGTATGGCCAAGCCCGCCGAGCGCCGTCATCAGTCCGCAGACCAGGCCGCGAATCCACGGCGAGCCGCGTCCGCTCAGGGTGCCGTCGTCCGACAGCGCTTCGGCGAAACCCATCGAGATGCCGGCGCCAACGGACGCGGCCAATCCGACGAGGAACGTCTCGAACGGTTTGTGCGTGGCGAAGGCCGCGGCGAACAGCGGCGCCAGCGTCGAAACCGAGCCATCCATCAGGCCGACCAGGCCTGGCTGCACATATTGCAGGACGAACGCGCGTCGTTCGCTGTCGGCTTCGCCGGCTTGCACGTCTTCGGTCAGATATTTCTCGGTCAATCGATCGGCGAGCGCCTCATGTTTGTCCTCTTCTTCGGACAGCTTGATCAGCAACTCGCGCACCGAGGCATCACGTGTTGTGTCGGCGGCCTTGCGATAGAAACGTGCCGCGTCCTGCTCCATGCTGGCGGCGTATTTGCGCACTTCGGCGATGCCGAGCGGTCGCGTCAACCACAGCGGCTTGCGTTTGATGAAGCCCTTGACGTCCTGCCGCCGGATCAGCGGCAGGTATTCGCCGAACTTGGCCCGATAGAGATCGAACAGCATGCCACGGTGGCGGATTTCCTCCTCGGCCATGCCGGACAACATCGCGGCCGAGGCCGGGTATTGCTCGGCCAACCCTTCGGCAAAGCCATGATAGATACGGCTATCCTCGTCCTCGTTGGAAATGGCCAGCGCCAGAATCTCGCGTTCGGTCAAATCAGCGAATTGTTTCACGATCGTCTCGCGGCCTGCTGTAAAGATCGAGGTTGTCTTGGCAAGATGACGGGTGCAAGGCAAGAATCAAGGGTTTCCTTCGTGAGGCTGGTGCTGGCATGACGCGTTCGACGTTGCGAAGTTGCTTTGAGCCGATGTTGCGTCGTGCCTTCCATTTGTATTGGCGGTTTGCGCGCGGCCTGACGTTTGGCGTACGCGGTGTGGTTCTCGACAGCACGAACCGCGTCTTCCTTGTCAAGCACAGCTACGTCGCGGGCTGGCATTTGCCGGGCGGCGGGGTCGAGGTTGGCGAGACGGTTGAGGATTCGTTGCGGCGGGAATTGATCGAGGAGGGGCGGATCGCCTTGGAAGGTCCCGCCGAATTGCACGGCATCTTCTTCAACCGGCACGTGTCGCGTCGTGACCATGTCGCGGTCTTCATCGTTCGTCACTTCAGTCAGGATCGCATGCCGGAGCGGAACCACGAGATCATTGCCTGCGGGTTTTTCGACATCGATGCACTGCCGCCGGACACGACAACCGGAACGCGGCTGCGTATCGCTGAAGTGCTCAAGGGCAGGCCGCCGATCCCGGCCTGGAGCTAACGCGTCCACCAAAGCGGGCGTGATTTGCGTTTAGAATGTCCGCAGTTCGCCTGCTGTAGGCGCGCAATTCCCGCTATCCGGTGATGGACCGCGCTGCCGGCAAATGCTATCCCGCGCACCACCATGACTGATCTTTCCCTGACCATCCTCCCGGAAACGGCTAACGACGCGCAGGTGATCGAGCGCCTGCATGAGCGCACGTTCGGGCCGGGCCGCTTCGTGCTGAGCGCCTATCGGTTGCGCGAGCATGTCGATCATCGGCTGGACCTGTCGTTTACGGCGCGTATCGGTACGCTGCTGGTCGGCTCGGTGCGGCAGTTGCCGATCTGCATCGGCGATACCCCGGCGCTGCTGCTGGGGCCATTGACCGTTGAGCCACCGTTTCGCAGCCGGGGCGTCGGCCGTGCGCTGCTTGATCGCGCGTTGAAGGATGCCAAAGCCAAAGGCCATACCCTGGTCGTGCTGGTGGGTGACGAGGCCTATTACAGCCGGGTCGGCTTTAGGATGATTCCGAAAGGCCGTGCCGAAATGCCCGGCCCCGTCGATCAGCGCCGGCTTTTGGTTGCCGAATTGGTCGAAGGAGCTTTTGAGAACGTGTCCGGGCCAATTCGTCCGGACTGGGCATTCGCGCGGCAACCATCCGGCGCCGCGCCGTAAGCACGGACGGCAGGCGGTCGGGAGCCGCTTGCCGCGTGTGGCGCTTTTAGTATTTGACGTTGGCGAACAGACGCACGCCGAGGCCAGGCATCAGCACCTCATCCTTGTTATAGGCGGACGCGTTGCGGATATCGGCGTTGAGCAGATTGTCGCCGACGAGCCCGAACGTGACCTGCTGTGCGCCCCACCAATCCGTCTTCGCGAGCTTGGTCGTATAGCTGATTTCGGCCCGCAGCCGGTTGTAGCCCGCAGTCGGAGTTTCCACACCGCTGACGTCGTTTTGTGCGAAGGCATGCAACAGATTGACGCGCGCGAACCAGTTGCTGTCGCGATAGTAGACGCCGCCACCGACGCGCTGCGGCGGAATGCGCGGCACGTTGGTCCCATCCGCGAAGGTGGCGCGAACGATGTCGTATTGGCCTTCGATGCCGAACAGGCCATTCCACACCGGCAGGACATCGTACTGGAACTGGAATTCGCCGCCGCGGAAGGTAGCGTCGCGTTGTGAATAGATCGCCTGATTGAGTTCGAGACCGGCCCCTGCGATGCACGACACGTCATCACAGGTGTTGCCGGTCAGCCGGCGATAGATGAACCCGTTGAAGCGCGTGTAGTAGCCGGTCAGTTCGAAACGGAATGGTCCGGTTGCCCGCCGCAAGCCGGCCTCGACCGATTTCGCGGTTTCGATCCCGAGATCGGGATTGCCGATGTCGAAGGTTGTCGTGGCATCGTGGCCGCCGCGCGAAAACAGCTCAGCAGGTTTTGGTGCACGCTCGACATACTGCCCGGTGAGGCTTGCCACCAGATCCCAGGGCAGGTTCTGGATCAGGCCGACGCTGCCGCTCTTCGGCGTGAAGCCTAGTGAACGTGCGGTCGCGATGCCGATCGCACCAGGATCGGTATTGATATCGAATTGTTCGGGGATGAGGCTCGGTGTCGATCCGCTGAGATTGACGTGTTCGATACGGGCGGCGACCTGCGCCTTGGTGGTGTCGCTGAATTTCAACTCATTGAAAATGTAGCCGGCCAGTTTGGCGTTCTGGTTGGGATCCCAAAGTCCGTTGATCGGACTGCCCGGATTGTCCGGGCTTGGTGCGGTCAATTCCTGATGCGATGCCTGCACGCCGACGGCCGTTGTCAGCGCGGCGAAGCGCAGGTTGAGCGGTGCGAATTGCACCTCGACGCGGCCCTCCTGCTCCTTGTTGGTGAAGGTCTGGCGAACGCCGTCACTGGACAGGTCAACGGCGTCCGCCAGCCCGAGTTCGTTGTGCTTGTAGTCGGTTGCTCCAAGCCAGAAGCGGATGGTGTCGATCGCCGCGGCGTCCGGGCGATATTCGCCCTTCGCGGTGAACTTGGTCTGCCGTGCATCGATCCGCGTGCCGACCTCTTCGCCCTCCTTGCCCGGGATATGATAAAGGCTGTTGTTCTGTGTGATCGCGGCGCCAATGAAGCCGCCGGTGAAGATGTACGATCCGCCCACCGACGCGCCGCTGGAGTCGGACGCCGAGTTCTTCTGGGTGCCGCCGGGAATGGCGTAATCTTCGGTTCTGCGCGCGAATGCGTCGGCGTGAATAGCAAAATTCCCACCGCCGGCATCGAGCAGGACGGCACCTTCACGGCCGCGATCGACGCTCGACAGCGCGGTGCGGGTCTCGAAGCTGACGCAGGGATTCGACGCCGAAAGTTGAGGCGCCTTGACGTTATAGCCGTAAGTTTGCGTCGTCGGCACCGCGCTGCACGGCAACGCGTCGGGAATGCGGTTGTTGCTGGCACTGACGACGCCGCCGATCGCTTGAGAGCCGTAGCGCAATGTCGCCGGGCCGCGGATCACCTCGACCTGATTGGTCGACAGCGGATCGATCGGGACGAAATGGTCTTCGCCGAGATCGGATGCGCCGTTGCTGCCGACACCGTTTTCGACGATGCCGACGCGGTTGACGTCGAGCCCGCGAATGATCGGACGGCTCGAGGCACCCGGTGCGAACGACGACCCGGTGATGCCGGGCTTGTTGTTGAGCAGATCGCCCAGCGTGGCCGCGCCGGTGCGGCGGATTTCCTCATTCGGAACCACGGTCACGGTAGCGAACTGATCGGTGACAATGGGCAGCGTGCCGGGCAGGTCGGCCTGCTT
>Ga0207657_10001380_pt1 | contig 25918 bp, 25 predicted proteins | sample KBSC33metaG_FD_184316 | JGI IMG/M metagenome (GOLD analysis project Ga0207657, IMG submission 184316) | Corn rhizosphere microbial communities from Kellogg Biological Station, Michigan, USA - KBS C3-3 metaG (SPAdes) (version 2) | ecosystem: Host-associated > Plants > Roots > Rhizosphere > Soil ... | reverse complement strand
GGCGGCAGGCTGGTGATGAATCTCGCGCTGCTTACCTATTTCATTCCGGCGGCGTTTCTCGCGGTGCCGATGTACAAGACGATGGGCAACTACGGCCTGCTCAACAACCAGTGGGCGCTGATCCTGGCCATGATCACGATCGCCTCGCCGTATTCGATCTGGGTGCTCAAGCAGGCGTCCGACAAGCTGCCGTACGAGCTCGACGAAGCGGCGAGGATCGACGGCGCGTCGCCGATGCAGCTGTTCCGGCTGGTGTATGTGCCGCTGATGATGCCGTCGCTGGTCGCGATCGGCACCTACGCGCTGCTGCTCGCGTGGAACGAATACCTGTACGCGTTCCTGCTGCTGTCGAACGAGAAACAGATCACCCTGGGCGTCGCGCTGGGCAACTTCCTGGCGGCCGACGATTCGCCCTGGGAGCTCTTGATGACCGTCGGACTGATCTATGCGCTGCCGCCGGCCGCGATCTATTATGCGTTCAAGCGGTACATGGTCGGCGGTCTCACCGCCGGCGCGGTGAAGAGCTAGCGGCGGAAGCGCCGGCCCTTACGCCCTCCTGGAGAACACAGTCATGGCATCGGTATCGTTTCACGACATCGAAAAAAGCTTCGGATCGACCAAGGTCATCCACGGCATCGGCTTCGACATCAAGGACGGCGAGTTCATGGTCCTGGTCGGGCCTTCGGGCTGCGGCAAGTCGACCTTGCTGCGCATGCTGGCCGGTCTCGAGGAGATCACCGCGGGAACGATCGCGATCGACAGCAAGGTCGTCAACGACGTCGAGTCGAAGGACCGCGACATCGCGATGGTGTTCCAGAGCTACGCGCTCTATCCGCACATGACGGTCGCGGCCAATATGGCGTTCAGCCTGAAGCTGCGCAAGGCCGACGCCAAGACGATCGAGGAGCGCGTCGCCCGGGCGGCGAAGATCCTGAACCTCGATCCCTATCTGCACCGCTATCCGCGCGAGCTGTCGGGCGGCCAGCGCCAGCGGGTCGCGATGGGACGCGCGATCGTGCGCGATCCGAAGGTGTTCCTGTTCGACGAGCCGCTGTCGAACCTCGACGCCAAGCTGCGCGTCGCGATGCGGGCCGAGATCAAGGCGCTGCACCAGCGGCTCAAGACGACGACCGTGTACGTGACGCACGACCAGGTCGAGGCGATGACGATGGCCGACCGGATCGTCGTGATGCACGATGGCCGCATCGAGCAGATAGGCACGCCGCTCGACCTCTACGACCGCCCCGACAACCTGTTCGTCGCGCAATTCATCGGCTCGCCGGCGATGAACATCGTCAACGGCAAGCTGCGGCGCGGCGGCGGCGCGGCGTTCGTCGAGGCCGCAGGCGGGCTGCGCTGGCCGCTCGGTTCGACCGCGGGCACCGACGGACAGGCGGTCGCCTACGGCGTGCGCCCCGAGCATCTGTCGCTGGCCGACGGCAGCGGCGCCGACGCGGTGCCCGCCGAGATCACCGTCGTCGAGCCGACCGGCGCCGAAACCGAGCTTCTGGTGCAGGCGGGCGAGTCGCAGATCGTGCTGGTCACGCACGGACGGCCGCAGGTCAATCCGGGAGACAAGATCGGCTTGCGCGTCGATCCGGCGATGGTGCACGTATTCGACCAGGCAACCGGACAGCGGCTTCCCGCATGAGCGTTGGATGCGCGGGCGACAGCCGCCGCCCCTAGCGCATTTCCCACACACAACCGATCGGACAACCGACGAGCATGGCAAAAAAGTCTCGCAAGCCAGCGGCACCGCTGCGTTCCACCACGTGGTTTGGCCGTCACGATCGCGATGCGCTCGTCCATCGCTCGTGGATGAAGAACCAGGGCATACCGCACGACCAGTTCGACGGCCGTCCGGTGATCGGCATCTGCAATACCTGGTCGCAGGCTACGCCTTGCAACGCCCATTTCCGCGAACTCGCGCAGCACGTGCGGGACGGCGTGCTCGACGCCGGCGGGTTCCCGATCGAATTCCCGGTGATGAGCCTCGGCGAAACCCTGATGCGGCCGACGACGATGCTGTTCCGCAACCAGGTCGCGATGGACGTGGAGGAATCGATCCGCGCCAATCCGTTCGACGGCGTCGTGCTGATGATGGGCTGCGACAAGACGACCCCGGCGCTGCTGATGGGTGCGGCGTCCTGCGACCTGCCGACGATAGGCATTTCCGGCGGACCGATGCTCAACGGCAAGTTCCGCGGCCAGGATATCGGCTCGGGGACGCACGTGTGGAAGTTCACCGAGATGCTCAAGACCGGTGCGATGAAGGAATCGGACATGGTCGAAGTCGAATCGTGCATGTCGCGCTCGGCCGGTCACTGCATGACGATGGGCACCGCCTCGACGATGGCCTCGATGGTCGAGGCGCTGGGCATCGGCCTGCCGACCAACGCGGCGATTCCCGCGGTCGACTCGCGGCGCAGGGTGCTCGCGCGCATGGCGGGGCGCCGCATCGTCGACATGGTGCGCGAGGACCTGCGCATGTCGAAGATATTGACGCGCGACGCATTCGAAAACGCGATCATGGTCAACGGCGCGATCGGCGGATCGACCAACGCCGTCGTCCACTTGCTGGCCGTTGCGGGACGCATCGGCGTGGAGCTGTCGCTCGATGACTGGGACCGGCTCGGGCACGACATGCCGTGCCTGGTCAACCTGATGCCGTCCGGCCAGTACCTGATGGAAGACTTCTACTATGCCGGCGGCCTGCCGGTAGTGATCAAATCGATCGGCAAGTTCCTGCACAAGAAAGCGCTGACCGTAAATGGCCGCACGATCTGGGACAACGTCAAGGACGCCGTCAATTACAACGAAGCGGTGATCACGCCGCTGGCCAAGCCGTTCAAGCCGCAGGGAGGCATCGCGGTGCTGCGCGGCAACCTGGCGCCCAATGGTGCGGTGCTCAAGCCGTCGGCGGCGAGCCCCAAGCTGCTCAGGCACAGGGGGAGGGCGGTCGTGTTCGAAGACATCGACGATCTGCACCGGCGCATCGACGACCCGAAGCTCGACGTGCACGAATCCGACATCCTCGTGCTGAAGAACTGCGGGCCCAAAGGCTATCCGGGATTCCCCGAAGTCGGCAATTTCGCGCTGCCGGCGAAACTGCTGAAAAAGGGCATCACCGACATGGTTCGCATATCGGACGCGCGGATGTCGGGCACCGCGTACGGGACGGTCGTGCTGCACACCGCGCCCGAAGCCGCCGCCGGCGGCCCGCTGGCGCTGGTCGAGAACGGCGACACGATCGAGCTCGACGTCGGCAAGCGCCGCATCCACCTCGACGTTTCCGACGCCGAGCTTGCGCGCCGCAAGGCGAAATGGAAGGCGCCGCCGCCGCACGCCGAGCGCGGCTGGGTCAGGCTCTACTGCGAGACCGTGCAGCAGGCCGACCAGGGCGTCGACCTCGAATTCCTGGTCGGCCAGTCCGGCGCCAAGGTAGGACGACCGAGCCACTAGCATCGGCTGCGGCGCCGCGCCCGCATCGGGCAGGTATATTCACGCGCAGCGGCCGATTGCCCCTACAATGGGGGCAGACGAAAGCGCTTCGCGTCGCAGCGTTTCGGCTGCGGCGTCGAATTCGCCGTCAATCGATCCTACGGGAGGTCTACCCTTGGCAAAACCCAACTATCAGTACCAGAAACGGCAAAAAGAATTGGAGAAAAAGAAGAAGCAGGAGGAAAAGCGCAAGCGCAAGCTGGAAAAGACCGAAGCCGACGCCGCCGCCGAGGGCGCAACACCTCCGGCCGAGGGCGAGATACCACCGGCTTGAACCGGGGCTAGCTGGCCTCGCGCGCGGTAAGCGCCAGCTTGATGCCGAGCGCCACGAACACGGCACCGGCGATTCGATGCAGCGTGTGCATGCGCGCCGGAAGCCCATCGAAGCGCCGGCCGATCCCCGCCGACGACCAGGCCACGAACAGGTTCCACAGCAGCCCCGTCGTATTGAACACCGTGCCCAGCAGCAGGAATGCGGCCAGCCGCTGCGTCCCCTGCGGATCGACGAACTGCGGCAGGAAGGCCAGAAAGAACAGCGCGACCTTCGGATTCAGGATATTGGTCAGCGCGCCCTGCACGAAAATGCGCCATAGCGATGTCGCCGGCGCGGGCGCGGCGGCAGGCGTCGGCGAGCGCGGGCCGGTTCGCCACAGCGTCACTCCAACATAGATCAGGTACGCCGCGCCGGCCAGCTTGACCGCGGTGAAGGCGACGGCTGACGTCGCCAGCAGAGCGGAGAGGCCCAGTCCCGCGGCGACGATGTGCACGCAGCAGCCTGCGGCGATACCCAGCGCCGCCACCGCACCGGCGTTTCGTCCCAGCGTCGTCGCGCGCGCGACGATATAGAGCGTGTCGGCGCCGGGCGTCAGGTTGAGCAGGACGCCCGAAGCGACGAAGAGCGCAAAGTCATGGACGCCTGGCATGCGGTTCGAGGGCGTGATGGCAACGGGGCGGACGCTAGAACTTGCCGAACTTGTGGTAGGCCTCGACCGGGTCCATGCCGCCGATCAGCGCCCGGCGCATCTCGCTTTCGGTGGCGACGACCGCCTCGGTCCGCGCCACCGTTTCCTCGACCAGCCGGCCCGGCACGATGACGACGCCGTCGCGATCGCCGAGAACGTAGTCTCCGGTCGAGATCGTCACCTCGCCGATGACGACAGGCTCGCCGTAGCGATCCGACATCCAGCGCTCGACGATATCGGCCGGCGTCAGGAACGAGCAGAAGACCGGAAAGCCCTGTTCCAGCACGAGGTCGGTGTCGCGCGAGCCGCCGTCGACGACGTAGCCCAGCACGCCGCGGGCCTGCAGCGTCTGCGCGGAAAGCTCGCCCATCAATGCTATTTCGTGATTGTTCGGCTGGCAGACGACGACGTGACCGGCCGGGGCGCGCGACAACAGCGTGCACCACGACAGCAGCGTCTCGTCGCGCGATCGGGTGCGATCGATCCGGCCGGAGACCGTCCACACCGGACCCGCGAGACGGGTACCCGGCGCGATCGCCTTGATCGCCGGCGGCAGGACGCAATGCTCGTGGCCCATCATGCGCAGCACGTCGTGCACCGCGCCCGTATAGCAGCGTCGGAGCCTCTCGGTCAGCTCGTTACGCCGCCCGGCCGCTTGCTGCGTGGCCAAGTCAGAACAGCGTCAGCTGGGAGCGCTGCGCCGCGCTGACCGGCGGCTTGAAGCGCGACGTGTCCATCGGCGCTCGCTCGCGGTTGAGGTTGAGACGGCGCGCGGCGAGGTCGAAGCGGCGCGCGATCAGCTCGGCGAATTGCCCCTGTCCGCGCATGCGCGAGCCGAATTCCGGATCGTTGTCGCGCCCGCCCCGGAGCTGCTGCACGATGCTCATCACGTGCCCGGCGCGCAACGGGTAATGCTGGGCGAGCCAATCGCGAAACAGCGTCTTGACCTCGAACGGCAGACGCAGCATCGTCCAGCCGGCGTATTCGGCGCCGTTCGCGGCGGCGGCTTCGAGGATCGCTTCCATGTCCTTGTCGGTCAGCTGCGGGATGATCGGTGCGGTCATCACGCCGACCGGAATGCCGGCGCCGGCGAGCGCCTTGATCGCGGCCAGCCGCCTTTGCGGCGTCGCGGCGCGCGGCTCGAGCTTGCGCGCGAGCTCGCGGTCGAGCGTGGTGACCGAGACATAGACGCGGGCGAGATTCTTTGCCGCCATCGGCGCCAGGATGTCGATGTCGCGCTCGACCAGCGCCGACTTGGTGACGATCGACACCGGGTGCTCGCAGGCGGAGAGCACCTCGAGGATCTGCCGCGTGATCTTCCACTCGCGCTCGATCGGCTGGTACGGATCGGTGTTGGTGCCCATCGCGATCGCGTCGCAGACGTAGCCGGGCTTGGCGAGCTCGGCTTCCAGCATCTTCGCGGCATCGGGCTTGGCGAAAAGCTTGGTCTCGAAATCGAGCCCCGGCGACAGGTCGAGGTAGGCGTGCGTCGGTCGCGCGTAACAGTAGATGCAACCGTGCTCGCATCCCTGATACGGATTGATCGACTGGGTGAAGGGGATGTCGGGCGAATCGTTGCGCGCGATGATCGTGCGCGCGCGCTGCAGCGTGACCGTCGTCTTCAGCGGCGGCGGCGCATCGTCGTCTTCAGCGGTCTGCGGCGCCCAGCCATCGTCGACGGCTTCGCGCGCATCGCGTCGAAAGCGATTGCCCGGATTGAACGTCGCGCCGCGTCCCTTGATCGGCGCCGTCGGTTCTCCGCTCACCGTTGCCTCAGCCGACCAGCTTCGCATCCAGGGTGATCGTCGCGTTGATCACGCGCGACAGCGGACAGTTCGCCTTGGCGCCGGCGGCGATCTCGCCGAATTTCGCGGCGTCGATCTTGGGCACGCGAGCCCGCGTCGTCAGGTGCACCGCGGTGATCGTCCAGGCCTCGCCGACCTTGTCCAGCGTCACCGCCGCCTCGCTGTCGATCGCTTCGGCGGTGAATCCGGCGTTGTTGAGCGCGAAAGAAAGCGCCATCGTAAAGCAGCCGACGTGCGCCGCACCGAGCAACTCTTCCGGGTTGGTCCCCTTGCCGTCGCCGAAGCGCGCGTTGAAACCGTATGGCGCGTCTTTCAAAACGCCGGACTGCGTCGAGATCGTACCCTGACCTTCCTTGACGGTGCCCTGCCAGCGTGCGGATGCCTTGCGTTGCATGAGTTCCTCCGGAGAGTGCGCCTTGACGGGATCTGCGTGGATCGAGCTGTTCTGCACTTGCAGTGTATGCCGGCTGGCGCAATCGGCCAAGTGCCCGGCGCTCGCCCGCTTAGGCGATGCGCTACCATACGCCCGACCCGGTCTCACGCCGGCGCCGAAGCGATGACCAAACCCAAGTCGACCCCGAAGTCAATCCATCTCGACACGCTGAGCCTGCACGCGGGATCGCGCCCCGACCCGGTGACCGGCGCCCGGGCGACGCCGATCTATCAGTCCGCGTCGTTCGTCTTTCCCGATACCGACCATGCCGCGGCGCTGTTCAACATGGAGCGCGCCGGCTACGTCTATTCCCGCATCGCCAATCCGACCTGCGCGGTCCTCGAGGAGCGCATCGCCGCGCTCGAGGGCGGCGTCGGTGCGATCGCGGTGGCGAGCGGCCAGGCGGCGCTGCATCTCGCCATCGTGACCTTGCTGGGCGCGGGCTCGCACATCGTCGCCTCGCGCGCGCTCTACGGCGGCTCGCACAATCTGCTCGACTACACGCTGCCGCGCTTCGGCATCGCCACGACCTTCGTCGATCCGCGCGATGTCGATGCCTGGCGCACGGCGATCCGGCCCGAAACGCGCCTGCTGTTCGGCGAGACGCTGGGCAACCCGGGGCTCGACGTGCTCGATGTGCCGCGGATATCGGCGCTGGCGCACGATCACGGGCTCCCGCTGCTGGTCGATTCGACGTTCACGACGCCGTATCTGATGCGTCCGTTCGAGCACGGCGCGGACCTGGTCTACCATTCGGCGACCAAGTTCCTGTCCGGCCACGGCGTCGTCATCGGAGGCCTGCTGGTCGACAGCGGAAACTTCGACTGGGACAGGCCGGGTGCGAGCGCCGGCAAATTTCCGACGCTGACCGAGCCTTACGCCGGCTTCCACGACATGGTGTTCACCGAGGAATCGACGACCGCGGCGTTCCTTCTGCGCGCGCGCCGCGAGGGGATTCGCGATTTCGGCGCCTGCATGGCGCCGATGACCGCGTTCCAGATCCTGCAGGGAATCGAAACCTTGCCGCTACGCATGCAACGCCATGTCGACAACACGCGGCAGGTCGTCGCGTTCCTGGCGGCGCACCCGCTGGTCGAGTCGGTCGCGTATCCCGAGCTCCCCGGCCATCCCGATCACGTTCTCGCGCAGCGGCTGCTGCCGCTCGGCTGCGGCGCGGTATTCAGCTTTGCGATTCGCGGCAGCCGCGAGCAGGGACGCAAATTCATCGAGTCGCTGAAGCTGTTCTCGCATCTTGCCAACGTCGGCGACGCCAAGTCGCTGGTCATCCATCCGGCGAGCACGACGCACTTCAGGATGGCGGCCGCGGAGCTCAAGGCGTCGGGCATCACCGAAGGCACGATCCGGCTGTCGGTCGGCCTCGAGCATCCGGGCGACCTGATCGAGGACCTGTCGCGCGCGCTCCACGCCGCCGGCAAGGCCTGACGTCGCCCTCGCTTACGATCGCGCGGCCAAGTCGTGTACGTTACCGTCGAGGGCGATCCCGTCTATGTCTATACCGGCGCGCGCAACTTCGATCGCGCGCGGCCGACGATCGTCTTCGTGCACGGGGCAGCGAACGATCATAGCGTCTGGGGATTGCAGGCGCGCTATTTCGCGCATCACGGCAACAACGCGCTGGCCATCGATCTGCCGGCGCATGGCAAAAGCGGCGGCAACGCCAAAAAGTCGATCGGGTCGATCGCCGACTGGCTTGCCGCGCTGCTCGACGCGCTGGCCGTCGAACGCGCCGTCCTGGTCGGCCACAGCATGGGCGCCCTCGCGGCGCTAGAGATGACGGCGCGCCATCCGCAACGCACGCGAGCGCTGGCGCTGCTCGGCCCGGCGGCGCCGATGCTGGTCAGCGACGTCCTGCTGGACGCGGCGCAAGCCCACGACCATCTCGCCTACGAGCTGATGACCGGCTGGACATTTTCCGCAACCAGCCATCTCGGCGGCAACCGGCAGCCGGGCATCTGGATGACGAACGTTGCGCTGCGCCTGTTTGAGCGCTCGCGTCCCGGCGTGCTGCATGCCGACCTCGCGGCGTGCCATCGTTACGCGGATGGGCTCGCCGCCGCCAAGGCGATCCGTTGCCCGGCGCTCGTTGTTTTTGGCCAGCGCGACCTGATGGTCCCGCCGAAGAACGCCGGGCCGCTGCTGGCTGCGCTACCGGACAAGCAGGTCGTAACGATTCCGGAGTGCGGCCACAGCATGATGGCCGAAGCGCCCGACATCGTGCTCGATGCGCTGCGTGAATTTATCGCGCGCGCGCCGTAGCGTTTACGCCGCCGTCCGCCACTTGATCGAGCAGCCGATGCTCGGCGTCTGCTGCGCCGGCCCGCGGCCGGTTCGTGCGACCTGCAGCATGGCCTCGTAGAGCTCGCGCGGCGCATCGGGCTTGGGCGAGCGCCCGGCGTCGTCCAGGCGGCCGCGGTACTGCAGTTCGAGCGCGGCGTTGAAGCCGAAGAAATCGGGCGTGCAGACGGCGCCGTACGCCTTCGCCACCGACTGGGTTTCGTCCCAGAGATAAGGGAACGGGAAGCGCATCCTCGCAGCGAGCGCCTTCATATTGTCGAACGAATCCTCCGGATAGTCGGCGGGGTCGTTGCTGCAGATCGCCGCGCTGCCGATGCCGTGGCCGCGCAGCTCGCCGGCGTCGCGCACCAGCTTGTCCAGCACCGCCTTGACATACGGGCAGTGGTTGCAGATGAACATGACCAGCAGTCCCTTGTCGCCTCGCACCGAGTCGCGGCGGTAGCGCTTGCCATCGGTGCCGACGAGATCGAAATCGGGCGCGGGCCGGCCGAAATCACACACCGGTGGTGTGGCGCCCATGCGGTTCTCCTGTCCTATGCTGTGGCAAAATGCTAGCACGAACGCCACCCTGCGAGGCACCAGCAAGTGACGCCGCGCTTCCATTGCCCGCTGCCGTTGGCCGAGGGCGCGGAGATCGCGCTCCCCGATGCCGCCGCGCACCATGCGGCGCGCGTGCTGCGTCTTGGCGCAGGCGACGCCGTCACGCTGTTCGACGGCGACGACGGGGAATTCGCCGCCCGCATTCTGCGTATCGAGCCCCGCGGCGTGCATGTGCGGATCGGGGCCGCGCAAGCGGCCGACCGCGAGTCGCCATTGGCGGTGACGCTGATCCAGGGACTCGCCGCCGCCGACCGGATGGATTACGCAATCCAGAAGGCGGTCGAGCTCGGCGTGCAATCGATTCAGCCGGTCACGATGGCGCGCAGCGTCGCCCGCGTCGACGGCGCGCGCGCGGCCAAGCGCGCATTGCATTGGAAGCACATTGCGATCGCAGCCTGCGAGCAGTGCGGCCGCAATCAGTTGCCGCGCGTGCATCCGTTGGTGAGTTTCGACGCGTGGCTCGCGGCGCCCTCGCCGGCATCCTTGCGGCTGTTGCTCGCGCCGGACGGCGACCTGACCCTTGCCGGGCTGGCAGCGCCCGGCGGGCCGATTGAAATCTTGGTCGGCCCCGAGGGCGGCCTCACGCCGGACGAAGCATCCGCCGCGCTGCGCCGCGGTTTTCGCGCGGTGCGGCTGGGTCCGCGGATCCTGCGCACCGATACCGCCGGACCCGCAATGCTCGCGGCGCTGAACGCGCAATGGGGCGACTGGCGCTGATGTCCTGCCCGGCAGATCCGCGCGCCGGCTCGCGTCCGGCCCTGCAGGCGAACGGCTGGCCGGATGAATCGGCCGATGTGGGGGTGGCTGCGCCGCCCTCGAGTCGCCGCTCGGCGCGGGCGATGAGCGCGATCGTTGCCGCGCTGGTCGCGGCATGCGCGGGTCCGGACGCGACGATGCCGGGGGCCGATCCGATACGCGCGGCCTACGTCGTGCTGGGCGAAGGCGGCTCGTCGATCGCTCGCGTGATCACGACCGATCCTGCCTGCCCGTCGGTCGACGTCGACGGGCAGAGGCTGGCGACGACTATCCGGGCGGTGCCCGAGACGATGCCGCTGCGGCCGACCAAAAGCGCGCCGGCCGAGTCGAAGCCGTCCGCGTTTCCGGTGCTCGTCTGCGAGCGGGCGCTGCCGGCGGACGCGGGGCGGGCCAGCGTCGGCGGCCATACCTTGCCCTTGCTGCGGCACGATGCGCGACGCATCGTCGTCATTGGCGATACCGGCTGCGTCGTGCAGAATGCGGAGGTCCAGGCGTGCAACGACGCCGCAGCGTGGCCGTTCGCGCGGCTTGCCACGGCCGCCGCGGCGAAAAAACCGGACCTGGTCATCCATGTCGGCGATTACCACTACCGCGAGAGCGCCTGCCCAGACGGCAACCGCAAATGCTCCGGCAGCCCGTGGGGGTACGGCTGGGATGCATGGGCTGCCGATTTTTTTGCCCCCGCACGCGATCTGCTCGCCGCCGCGCCCTGGGTTTTCGTCCGCGGCAATCACGAATCCTGCAACCGCGCCGGACAGGGGTGGTGGCGATTTCTCGATCCGCGCCCGCTGGTCAACGGGCGCGATTGCATCGATCCCTCCAACGATCTTCGCGGCGACTACAGCGATCCTTACGCCGTGCCCTTGTCCGCCGACACGCAGTTGATCGTGTTCGACTCGTCGAGGGTGGGAATCGCACCGTTGCGCGTCGACAATCCGATGTACGCGATCTACTCGGCGCAGTTCAGGAGCGCGATGGAGCTTGCTCGCGGCGCGGCACACAATTTCTTCATCGACCACCATCCGATCCTCGGCTTCGCGACCGATACCAGCAAGCGGCCCGCCGGCGTCTACCCCGGCAATGCGGCGCTGCAATCGGTGCTCGCGGCGAGCAACGGGCAGCCGCTGTTTCCGCCCGGCATCGATGCGCTGCTGTCCGGGCACAACCACCTGTTCGAGGCCGTCAGCTTCGCGACCGGGCAGCCGCCGCAATTCATTTCCGGCAATGGCGGTACCTGGCTCGACGAACCGCTGCCGCGCCCCCTGTCGCCGGATGCAAGACCCGCCGCCGGTGCCGTCGTCGCGACGATGATCGCGTCTTCGACGTTCGGTTTTCTCACACTGCAGCGCGACTCGGGTGCGGCGTCGTGGCGGGTCGAAGCCTGGGATCGCGATGGCCGGTTATTGACCCGCTGCGCGCTGCTCGAACGCAGGACAACTTGTGTGCCGGAGGATCTTCAGTGAAAAGCCTGATCGTGCTTGCTTGCCTGATCGCCTGCTGCGACGCCTGCGCGCAGGCGCCGATTCCGCCGCGCTTTTCGGCCGCGCAACCCGGCGCGGTGCCGAGCGCCTGGCAAACCGTCCTGCTTTCGTCGAACAAGCAGCCGACCGAATACACGCTGGTCGCCGACGAAGGCGTTGTCGTTCTGCGGGCCAGCGCGAAAGGCTCGGCATCGATTCTTGCGTGGCGTACCGACTTCGATCCGCGCGCGTTTCCGATGCTTTCGTGGCGCTGGAAAGTGACAAAGTCGATCGCCGGCGCCGATACGCGTGCGCGCCGCAGCGAGGACTCGCCGGCGCGCGTGATGATTTCATTCTCCGGCAACCCCGCGTCGCTCAAGGCCGGTGACCGCGCCGCCGGCGCACTGGCCGAGGCGATCTCCGGTCACGCGCTGCCGTACGCGGTGCTGATGTATATCTGGGGGGCGAAAGTTCCGCCGGAATCGACGACGGTCAGCGCGCTCACATCGCGCATCCGCATGATCGCCGTTTCCAGCGACGACGAGGGCGCAGGGCGCTGGCAGAGCTACCGGCGCAACCTCGCCGACGATTACCGGCGCGTCTTCGGCGAGGAGCCCGGCCGCGTGACGGCGATCGAGCTGATGACCGACACCGACAACACCGGCGCCGTCGCCGAGACTTTCTACGGGGACTTGACCCTCGCGGCGCCCTAGAGGCCCCGGTCAGCGCTTCGGATCGGCGGCAACCAGGATGCTGCAGCGCACGCGCTCGATCAGGATCGCGTCGACCGATCCGCGCCACCAGCGCAGCGCGAACGATTTGCTGCGCGGATGCCCGAGGATCAAAAGGTCGATGCCGAGCTCGGCCACCAGCTTGGTCAGCACGTCGACCGGCTCGCCGACGACGAGGTGATCGATGACATTGATTCCCTTGGCGGCGAGCAGCCCGTGCGCCGCCTTGAGGTCCGCCTCCATGTGCTCGCGCTCGTCAGCGAGCGCGACCTCGGGCACGTACTCGCCGGCGAGCAGGTACGCCGAAGGGTAGTGCACGACGGCGGCAAGATGCACTTCGACCGAGGCGTTGGGCGCGATCCGCACCGCTTCGTCGAGTGCCAGACGCGACTCCGGAGCGCCGTTATAGGCGACGAGAATCTTGCGGTACATGACGGCCTCCTAGGACAGGACGGGGTTATCGTTGTCCGGTCGATGCCTGCGGATCGACCAGGCAGCCGCAATCGCGGCTGCAAACGCAATCGTAACCACCCAGAAGCATTCTTGAAAGGCCGTTGCAGCGCCGGCGGGGCCGTGCACGCCCAGCCGCCATTCGAGCAGAACGGCCAATAGATTGACACCGATGGCGCCGCCGAGCTGGCGGACGAAATTGACCGACGACGCGGCGTGCGCGATGTATCTCTCGTCGAGCGCCTGCACCGCGGCGACCGAAAGCGCCGGAATGATCATGCCCAATCCGATGCGGCCGATGAGCAGCCAGATCCCCAGGACGACGAATCCGGTGCCTCGGCCGGCGAAGGCCAGCAACAGGCTGGACAGGGCGAACAGCGCGAGGCCCGCAATGACGATGCGTCGCGGCTCGACGCGATCGGTCCAGCGGCCCGCCAGAGCGATCGTCACCGCGAGACCGACACCGGGGACGATCAGCAGGGCGCCGGCGCGCGAAGGCGAATAGCCGGCGACATCCTGGACGAATACCGGGATGAGGTAAGTCGTACCGAACAGTCCCAGTCCGTACGCGAGCGCGACCAGCGCGGTGGCGCGGAAACCGCCGCCGGCGAAAAGCTTGAGCGACAGCAGCGGTGCGCGGACGCGAAATTCCCACCCGACAAAGCCGGCGACCAGCACCAGGGTCAACCCGGCGATGCCGGAGAGCTCGATCGACGTCCATCCCGCCCGGTGCCCGACGACCGGAACGCTGAGCAGCGAGGCCAGCGCGGCGGCCAGCAGCGCGAAGCCGGCCCAGTCGAAGCGCGTCCGGGCTCGATCGCCGTGCGGACCCGGCAGAAAGCGCCAGCCCAGCACGAGGCCGGCGACGCAAAAAGGCAGCGGCAGCAGGAAAATCGAACGCCAGCCGAACGTCTCCAGCAGAATGCCGCCGATGCTGGGCCCGATCGCGGGCACCAGGACGATGCCGAGCCCGAAGAGTCCCATCGCGCTGCCGCGCCGCTCGGCCGGAAATACTTCGAACAGGGCGATCATCGCCAGCGGCTGCAGGATGCCCGCGGCCGCACCTTGCAGCACGCGCGACGCGATCAGCACTTCGGGGCTGAAGCTCGCCGCGCCGAGCGCGGACGAGGCGAGAAAGATCGCCAGCGCTGCAATGAACGTGCGGCGCTGGCCGTGCGTTTCGACCAGCCATGCGGTCGCCAGCATCGTCGTGGTCATCGCACCGAGAAATCCGGCCGCGACCCACTGCAGCGTGTCGTGCCCGACGTGGAACTCGGCGATCAGCGCGGGGAAGGCGACGTTGACGATCGTCGCGGCGGTGATCGTCGACACCGTGCCCAGCATCACCGTCGCAATGATCCATCCGCGCTGGCGCGGCGCAATCGGCATCGCAGGCATCGCCATCGGGCGCGGCGTGGCGTCGTCGCTCGTGCGGCGACTCTAGGCCGCCGCGGGCACGGGCTTGCCGGCCAGCAGCAAGGCAAGCTCGCGCAATTCGTCCCAGGCGTTGCCGCGGCCGATGCCCTTGGCCAGAGCGTCGAGCCGGGCCAGGCGCGTCAGCAGCCGCGGAATCGACGCGGGTGCTATGCGCTGCGCCGCGCGCTCCATCGCCAGCTGGCGTTTGCCCCAGACGCGTGCCGAGCGGACCGCGACGGCTACCGGCGTGCCGCCGGCGGCGGCGCTGAGCACGGAAGCCAGCGCGTGGATGTCTTCGCCCAGCTGCCACAGCAACAGCGGCAGGCCTTCGCCGGCCGCTTCGAGCGAAGCGAGTATCCGGCAGGCGCGCGCCGCATCGCCGGCAAGCCACGCTTCCGACAGCTGGAACACATCGAAGCGCGCGACGTCGGCGACCGCCTGCTCGACGGCGGCCGGATCGAGCTCGCCTTCAGGCAGCAACAGCCCCAGTTTCTGCACCTCCTGCTGGGCGGCGAGCAGGTTGCCCTCGGTCGTATCGGCGAGAAACTGCAGCGTGTCGGCGGAGGCACGCTGCTTTTGCCGCGCCAGCCGCGCCGCGATCCATCGCGGCAGCTCTTGGCGTTCGAGGGGGTAGACGGCGATCGTGACGCCCGCCTGATCGAGTGCCGAGAACCACGCCGAAGCCGATGCGGCGCGATCGAGTCGCGGCAAGGTGATCAAGAGCAGCGTATCGGCGCTGGGATGCCTGGCGCAGTCCTCGAGCACGCGAGCGCCTTCGAGTCCCGGTTTGCCGCCCGGAATCCGCAGGTCGATCAGCTTGCGGCTGCCGAACAGGCCGAGATTGCGGTTGGCCGCAGCCAGCGCATCCCATTTGAAGCCGGATTCGGCCACCAGGATTTCGCGATCGTCGTAGCCGGCGGCGCGCGCGGCGGCGCGTATCGCATCGCCTGCTTCGATCGCCAGCAGCGGCTCGTCGCCGTGCACGACATAGACCGGGCTCAAGCCTCGGGCGAGCTGTGCGGCAAGCTGGGCAGGACGGACCTGCATCGGTGCGAAAAGTCGAAGCCGAGGCGAAAGCTACGCGGTCGGCTTCCTCGCTGCCTGCAGCCGGCGCACGATCTGCTGCACGGCGTCGGTCTGCATCTCGCGCCAGAGCCGCTGCTCCTGCGCTTCCTTGGCAAGCGCCTCGGTGTCGCTGTAGGTGTAGCTGCGGCGGACCAGCACTTCGGAGGTGGGCAGCCAGTCGTTGCCGTCGTTGTCGTGAACGCGCAAGAGCACGCGCTTGATCAGCAGGAACTCGCTGACCTTGCCTCCCCCGGACAGCGACAGGATCTGCTTGTTGTCCTCCACGCTGACGATGTCCAGCACCACTTGCGCGTCCGGCGCCTTGTCGACGAGCTTGGCCGAGCCGATGCCGGCGAGCGAGCGCTTGAGCTCGATCGTGATCGGCAGCGCCGGCGGCGCGCTGAGGAACATCGTCGCGAAGGCATAGTGCGCCTCGCCGCGCAGGTGGAACCCGCACGCGGCGAGCGCGCCCGAGAGGACGAGCCCGGCGGCGAGGCGGGCCAAGGCCGATCGGATTGCGCACTGGTCGTCCCGGCGAAGGCCGGGACCCAATTTCCTGCAAAAGTCAGACGACGACATTGACCAGGCGGCCCGGAACGACGACGATTTTTTTGGGCGTCGCGCCGTTGCCGTGCTTTTGCACTTCGGGACTCGCGGCGGCCGCGCGCTCGATCGCGGCGTGATCGGCGGTGGACGGTACCGTCAGCTTGCCGCGCAGCTTGCCGTTGACCTGCAGCATCAGCTCGACTTCGTCCTGCGCCAGCGCCAGCGCGTCGACCTTCGGCCAAGGCGTGTCGAGGATGTCGCCGCGTATCGCGGCGTAGCCTAAGTCTTCCCACAACACGTGGGTGATGTGCGGCACGACCGGATTGAGCACGCGCAGCAGCAGCGACAGGCCCTCGCGCACGAGCTCGATCGCGGCGGGCGTAGCGTCGAACGGCGCGTCCTCGAGAGCCTTGAGCATCTTCATGCCGGCCGATACCACCGTGTTGTACTGGATGCGCTGGTAATCGTAGTCGGCCTGCTTCAACTGCAGGTAGAGGTCGCGGCGCACGGCGCGCATCGCGGGCGCCGCGGCGGGCCAGGCGATCGTCTGCGGCGCCGCAGCCAGCGCGTCTCGGCGCGACTGCGCGTACGCCCACAGGCGCTTCAGAAACCGGTAGGCGCCTTCGACACCATCGTTCGACCAGAGCGCGCTCGCTTCGGGCGGGCCCGCGAACATCACGAACAGGCGCGCGGTGTCCGCGCCGTACCGGGCGATGATGTCCTCGGGATCGATGCCGTTCTTCTTGCTCTTCGACATCGTGCCGATGCCGCCGTAGTCGACCGGCAGTCCGTCGGCTCTCGCCGTCGCGCCGACAATGCGACCCTCGGCGTCGCGCTGCACGTCGACCTCGTCGGGCGAAAAATATTCGATGCCGCCCTTGTCGCCGCGCCGCGAGTAGCTGTGGTTGAGCAGCATGCCCTGCGTCATCAGCCGCGTGAACGGCTCGTCGAAACGGACGAGCCCCATGTCGCGCATCACCTTGGTCCAGAATCGCGCGTAGAGCAGGTGCAGGATCGCGTGCTCGATGCCGCCGATGTACTGGTCCATCGGCATCCAGTACTCGTTGCGCGCGTCGACCATCGTTGCGGCGTCGGGACAGGCGTAGCGCATGTAGTACCACGACGAATCGACGAACACGTCCATCGTGTCGGTTTCCCGCTGCGCGGGCCGGCCGCATCGGGGGCACGGGCAGTTGACGAAATCGGCGCGCGTCTTCAGCGGATTGCCGGTGCCGTCGGGCACGCAGTCTTCCGGCAGGATGACCGGCAGATCGGCTTCGGGCACCGGCACGTCGCCGCAGGTCTCGCAGTGCACGATCGGGATCGGCGTGCCCCAGTAGCGCTGGCGCGAGATGCCCCAGTCGCGCAGCCGCCAGGTCACCTTCTTTTCGCCAAGACCCTTGGCCTGGAGGTCGGCGGCGATCGCGTCGACCGCGTGCGCGTAGTCGAGGCCGTCGTATTTGCCCGAATTGATGCAGCGTCCTCGTGCCTTGTCCGCGTACCACGGCTGCCAGGCGTCGGTCGAGAACGTTTCGCCGGTGACGGCGATCACCTGCCTGATCGGCAGCGCGTACTTCTTGGCGAACTCGAAATCGCGCTCGTCGTGCGCAGGCACGCCCATGACGGCGCCGTCGCCGTAAGCCATCAGCACGTAGTTGCCGACCCAGACCGGGACGTTGTCGCCGGTCAGCGGATGGCGGACGAAAAGCCCGGTCGGCATGCCCTTTTTTTCCATCGTCGCGAGCTCGGCCTCGATCACCGTTCCGCGCTTGCACTCGGCGATGAACGAAGCCAGTCCGGGATTGGCCTTCGCCGCATGGTCGGCCAGCGGATGCTCGGCGGCGACCGCGCAGAAGGTCACGCCCATGATCGTGTCGGCGCGCGTCGTGAAGACGTACATCCGGCCCTCGCCGATCGGCTTGCCGTCATCGCCGCGAATGTCGTGCGTGAACGCGAAGCGCACGCCCTCGCTCTTGCCGATCCAGTTCGCCTGCATCGTGCGCACGCGCTCCGGCCAGCCGTCCATGTGCTCGAGGTTGTCGAGCAGCTCGTCGGCGTAATCGGTGATGCGCAGGTAATACATCGGGATCTCGCGCTTTTCCACGGGCGCGTCCGAGCGCCAGCCGCGGCCGTCGATCACCTGCTCGTTGGCGAGCACCGTCTGGTCGACCGGGTCCCAGTTGACGATCCCCGTCTTCTTGTAGGCGATGCCCTTTTCCAGCATCTTCAGGAACAGCCACTGGTTCCAGCGATAGTATTCCGGCTTGCAGGTCGTGACCTCGCGCGACCAGTCGATCGCGAGGCTCACCGCCTGCATCTGCTTTTTCATCGTCGCGATGTTGTCGTAGGTCCACTTCGCCGGCGGGACGCCGCTCTTGATCGCGGCGTTCTCGGCGGGCAGGCCGAACGCATCCCAGCCCATCGGCATCAGCGCGTTGTAGCCGTTCATGCGCAGATGACGGTACATCATGTCGTTGATCATGTAGTTGCGCACGTGCCCCATGTGCAGGATGCCCGACGGGTAGGGCAGCATCGATACGCAGTAGTACTTCGCCTTGGTCGGATCCTCGTCGACCCGATAGGCGTCCGTCTCCCGCCAGTGCGACTTGGCGCGGCTCTCGACGTCGGCGGGACGGTAGGGTTGCATCGCGATTGGCTAAGCGGACGCGGAATTATACCGGGACGCGCCTGTTAGCCGATCAGCCGGGCAAGGGTCCGACCAATGCGATGACTCCCATCAGCGCGAACAGCGCGGCCGCGATTCTGCGCACGAGCTTGAACGGAATGCGGCGCGCGCCGAGGTTGCCCAGCAGCACCACCGGCACGTCGGCGAGCAGCATGCCCAGCGTCGTGCCCGCGACGACCGCGGTGACGTTGCCGAACTGCGCGGCCAGTACCGCGGTGGCGATCTGCGTCTTGTCGCCCATCTCGGCGATGAAGAACGCGCCCGCGGTCAGCGCAAAGACACCGAGGTTGCTGGCGGCGACCCTGGCGGTGTCTTCTGCCTCGTCGGCTTTCAACGCCCACAGGGCGACGCCGAAGAACGAAACCGCGACCAGCCAGCGCAGCCATTGCGCGGGCAGTGCATGCCGAACCCAGTCGCCGACCAGCGCGGCGAGCGTGTGGTTGGCGAGCGTCGCCGCCAGGATGCCGAAAATGATCGGCACCGGCCGGCGCAGGCGCACGGCGAGCATCAAGGCCAGCAGCTGGGTCTTGTCGCCGATTTCGCCGACGGCGACGACAACGATCGAAGCGAGCAACGCTTCCATGGATGGCAGGATCCCGAGGAACTGGTGGCCGACAGGTCCATCGGTCGGACCGGAGCGCCCGCTCGCCGCCCCGAGAGGCAGGCGCGAGGGCTGACAGGGGCATGGCTGGTAAAATTGTACTGTATCCGGAACCGGCCGGCGTCGTCGCGGCCCAATGCGCACACTTCACATGCGATGCCCACGAGATTTCGTTAAGCTGATCGCCGCCGCGCTGTTCGCTGCGGCGGCCGCGATCGTGCATGCCGCGCCGGTGCGCACCGCCCATGTCGAGGCGGAACTGGTATCCGAGCGTGCCGCGCTCGTCCCTGGCGAGCCGCTGACGGTGGCGCTGCGGCTGGCGATGGACCGCGGCTGGCACACCTATTGGCAGAACCCGGGGGATTCCGGGCTGCCGACGACCCTCGCCTGGAAGCTTCCCGCGCCGTTGCGCGCCGGGCCGATACAGTGGCCGGCGCCGCAGGCGCTGCCGGTCGGTCCGCTGCTCAACTACGGCTACGAAGGCGAAGTCCTGCTGCTGACCGATATCGCGAACACCGGCGAGATCGGCGCGGCGCAAACGATCACGCTGGCGGCGCGCGCCGACTGGCTGGTGTGCAAGGAAGTCTGCATCCCCGAAGGCGCGGACCTGACGCTGGTCCTGCCGGTGGCGCCGAAGGGCAGCGCGCCGGCCCCGGCTGAGTCGCGCTGGGGCGCTGCGATCGCCAGGACGCGTGCGTCGTTCCCGCGCGCGCTTGAGGGCTGGAACGCCAGCGCCACGGCGAGAGGCTCGGTCGTCGATCTGGTGTTGACGCCGCCGCCCGGCGCATCGGCGCCGGCCGACGTCGGCAAGCTGCGTTTTTTCGCGTACAGCGCCGGGCAGATCGAACCGAGCGGCGCGCAGGAGCTTTCGCGCGATGGCACGCGCTGGACGCTCTCGCTGCCGGTCGCCGTGCAGCGCGTCGGCGAATTCACGCGCCTTGCCGGCGTGCTCGAATCGACGGCCGGACTCGGCGGCAGCGAGCGCGCCGCGCAGATCGACGTTCCGCTGGCCGGGACCGTGGTCGCGGCGGCGGCGCCCGCAGCGTCCTCGCCGCAGCCACTGCCGCTGGTGCCCGCGGAGAGCGCACTGTCGCTGGGCGCCGCGATGGCGCTGGCCCTGCTCGGCGGCTTGCTGCTCAACCTGATGCCCTGCGTGTTCCCGGTGCTGTCGCTCAAGGTCCTGGGCTTCGCCGCGCACGGCGGCGGTCGCGCGACGATGCGCAGGCACGGCCTTGCATTCGCCGCAGGCGTCATCGTCTCGTTCTGGCTGCTCGCAGCGCTGCTGGTTGCGCTGCGCGCCGCGGGAGCGCAGCTCGGCTGGGGCTTCCAGCTGCAGTCGCCGGCGGTCGTCGCGGGACTCGCCCTGCTGTTCTTCGTGCTCGCGCTGAATCTGTCGGGCCTGTTCGAGATCCGGGTGTTGCTGCCGTCGTCGCTGGCCGGCTGGAACGCGAAGAATCCTTTCGTCAACGACGCGTTGTCGGGCGTGCTCGCCGTCGTCATCGCCTCGCCCTGCTCGGCGCCGTTCATGGGCGCCGCGCTCGGTTACGCGCTGACGAGCTCGATGGCATCGACAGCGATCGTCTTCACGATGCTCGGTGCCGGCATGGCGCTGCCGTATCTGGCGCTGGCGTATTTCCCCGCATGGCGCTCGAAGCTGCCGAAGCCGGGCGCGTGGATGCGCCGCCTGCGGCAGCTGCTCGCGTTTCCGTTGTACGCGACGGTGATCTGGCTCGCCTGGGTGCTGGGCGCGCAGCTCGACAACGACGCGGTCGCACGCCTCGCCGCCACCTTGCTGATGGTGGCGCTCGCGCTCTGGTCATGGCAGACGATGCGCACCGGCGGAACGCGTGCCTGGGGCGCCGCGGCAATCGCAAGCCTTGCCGCCGCAGTGACGATCGGCGCTCCGGTGGTAGCCGGCATGGCAAGCGAAGCCGCGAGGCCCCAAGCCGCGGCGTCGGAGCCTTGGCAGGATTACACGCCGCAGCGCGTCGCGCAGCTCGTCGCCGCGGGCCAGCCGGTGTTCGTCGATTTCACCGCCGCCTGGTGCGTCACCTGCCAGGTCAACAAGCGTCTGGTACTGAACACCGATACCGTGCGTCAGGCGTTCGCGCAAGGCAACGTCGCACTCGTGCGCGCCGACTGGACGCGCCGCGACCCGGTGATCGGCGCTGCGCTCGTCGCGCTGGGGCGCGACGGCGTGCCGGTTTACGTCCTTTACCGGCCGGACAAGACGCCGCTGCTTTTGTCGGAGCTCCTGAGCACGCAGGAAGTGCTGGCCGCGCTGGGCACGCTGCATTCGAGCTAGCCGTCGCGGCGCGGTGACTGTTGCGCATCGGCCGCGCGGCTGGCGTTTTCCGGGGCCTGCGGTATGCTTCGCCGGCCATCACGACTCAACGGAGAATACGATGCCGACCGCTCGCGGCCGCGCGATCGCGCTCGTCGCCGGCCTGTGTCTCGCGGCCTGCGGTCCGCCTGCCGAGCGGACGCTGCAGGGCTACGTGGAAGGCGAGTACGTGCGAGTCGCCGCTCCGTTCGCGGGCACGCTGCAGAAGCTGTCGGTGCAGCGCGGTGGCGACGTCGCTGCCGGCGCGCCGCTGTTTGCACTGGAAAGCGAAAATGAGCTCGCGGCGCGCCGCCAGGCCGAACAGCAGTTGCAGGCAGCGGAAGCGCGGTTGGACAATCTGAAGACCGGAAAGCGCCCGCCCGAAGTCGAGACGGTCGCCGAGCAACTGCGGCAGGCGCAGGCGGCGCGCGAGCTTTCGGCGGCGAATTTCCGGCGCCAGGAAGCGCTGTTCAAATCCGGCTTCATCAGCAAGGCCGCGCTGGACGACATACGGACGCAATTGCAGCGTGATGATGCGGCGGTGTCGCAATTGCGCGCCTCGGTCGCGACAGCGAAGCTTCCGGGGCGCCCCGACGAAATCCGCGCCGCCGAGGCGGATGCCGCCGCCGCCCGCCAGGCGCTGGCTCAAGCCGACTGGCGCTTGTCGCAGCGCGCCGTCGCGGCACCGATGGCGGCGCACGTCAGCGATACCTACTACGTCGTCGGCGACTGGGTGCCGTCAGGCGGCGTCGTGGCGAGCCTGCTTCCCGCGGCCAACGTCAAGATCCGTTTCTTCGTCCCGGAAACCGAGCTGGGACGAATCAAGGCGGGACAAACCGTCGATTTCAGCTGCGACGCCTGCGGCGGCGCGATGAGCGCCACCGTAAGCTTCATCTCCGACCGCGCCGAATTCACGCCGCCGGTGCTGTACTCGAAGGAGAATCGCGCCAAGCTCGTCTATCTGGTCGAAGCGAAGCCGGCGGCGGACGTGGCGGCGAAGCTCAACGCGGGTCAGCCGGTCGACGTGACGCTGCCCCGGACCCAGTAGCCGATCGGGCAGAATCGACGTGACGACATACGCACGACGGCAAGGGCATCGCTGTTTCGGACCCTTCCCCATGAACCGGTTACGGTAAAAGGATCGATCGCTCGGCGGTCACATCGATGCATCCAGGCACCACCATCGAAGCGACTTTCTGTTTCGTCGATATCGCCGGCTATACGGCGCTGACCGACACGCACGGAGAGCATGCGGCGGCAGATCTTGTGGACGAGTTCGGTGCCATGGTTCGAGCTTCGGTCGAATCGTCGGGCCGCTTGCAGTCGCTGACGGGTGATTGCGCGTTCCTCGTGTTTCCCGACCCGCTGGCGGCCAAGGATGCGCTGTCGGGACTCTACAGGGCGATCGCCGATCGCCGGAATTTCCCGGTGGTTCGCGCCGGCTTGCATCACGGCACTGCTTTGCTGCGGGAAGACCGCCATTTCGGATCGACGGTGAACCTCGCGGCGCGGGTCGCCGCGCAAGCCACCGGCGGCCAGATCCTGTGCACCAGGCAGGTTGCCGACGCGCTGGTCGAGGCCCGGAGCCCGGACGTCGAAATCGCGCATCGGGGGTCGTTTTCACTGAAAAACCTGCCGCATCCGGTCGATCTGTATGAAGTCGTTCTGTCGGGTTGCGCGCGCGAATATGCGATCGACCCGGTGTGCAAGATGCAGGTCGACAAGCGGCGGGCCGCCGGCGACCTCCATTTCGAGCAGCGCACCTACTGGTTCTGTTCGCTGGCCTGCGTCGAGCGATTCGCCCGGCAGCCTTTGTCGTACGTACCGGCACAGAAGCGATGACGACCAGCGGGGAGGGCCCTGCCGGCGGCGACGTCGTCATCGACGTGCGCGGTCTCAACAAGCATTTCGGCGAAAATCACGCCGTCAAGGATCTGACCTTGACGGTGCGGCGCGGCGAGATCTTCGGCTTTCTGGGCCCGAACGGCAGCGGCAAGACGACATCGATCCGCATGCTGTGCGGTCTGCTGACGCCCGACAGCGGCGAAGGCACCTGTCTCGGCTACGACATCCGGCGGCAGACGCGGGAGATCAAGCTCCACGTCGGCTACATGACGCAGCGCTTTTCGTTCTGGGAAGACCTGACGATCCGCGAGAACCTGCGCTTTATCGCGCGCATGTACGGCATGGCCGACGGCGCGGCCCGCGTCGACCAGGCGCTGGCTCAACTGGGACTCGCGACGCGCGCGAATCAGCTGGCGGGCTCGCTGTCCGGCGGCTGGAAGCAGCGCCTCGCGCTGGCAGCCTGCCTGTTGCACGAGCCGCAGTTGCTGCTCCTCGACGAGCCGACCGCCGGTGTCGATCCGAAGGCACGGCGCGACTTCTGGGAGGAATTGCACGCGCTTGCCGCGCGCGGCATCACCGTGCTGGTCAGCACCCATTACATGGACGAAGCCGAGCGCTGCCACAAGCTGGGTTACATCCTTTACGGCAGGCTGCTGGTGCAAGGGACGGCCGAAGAAGTGATCGCCAGCCAGTCGCTGACGACGTGGGAGGTCAGCGGGGGCGACCTGCCGGCGCTGGCTGAGCGCCTGCGCGGCATTCCGGCGGTCGAGCAGGTCGCCGCATTCGGCAATGCGCTGCACGTCACCGGATCGAATCGCGACGCGCTCAAGAGCGCACTCGCGCCGCTGATGAACCAAGCGGGGCGTGAATGGCGTGAGGTCGAGCCCGGCCTTGAAGACGTGTTCATCCACCTGATGCACGACGCGGACGACGCGGTGTCTCCGGCCGAAACGGCGGCGGCGCGGGAGTGAGCCGGATGAACGGTCGTCTGTTCTCGTTCTCGCGCTGGCTGGGCATCGTCGGCAAGGAATTCATCCAGCTCAAGCGCGACCGGCTGACGTTCGGCATGATCGTCGGCATTCCGGTCGTGCAGCTGGTGCTGTTCGGCTTCGCGATCAACTCGGATCCCAAGCGCCTGCCGACGGCGCTGCTCGTCGCCGACCGCAGCGAGTTCTCGCGCAGCATTCTGGCCGCGCTGCAGAACAGCAGCTATTTCGACTTCATCGGCGAAGCCAAGGACGAAGACGATGCCGATCGCATGCTCGCCATCGGCAAGGCGCAGTTCGTCGTCAGCATACCGGCGGATTTTTCACGCCGGCTGGTTCGCGGCGAGCGTCCGGCGATGCTGATCGAGGCCGATGCGACCGACCCGACCGCAACCGGCAATGCGCTCTCCGCCGTCAACCAGCTCGCGCAGACGGCGCTGAGCCACGATCTCACCGGCTCGCTGTCGCCGCTCGCCGCGACGCCGGGCGCGTTCAGCGTCATCGTGCATCCGCGCTACAACCCCGAGGCGGTCACGCAGTACAACATCGTCCCCGGCTTGATGGGCGTGATCCTGACGATGACGATGGTGATGATGACGGGACTCGCGATCACACGCGAGCGCGAGCGCGGCACGATGGAGAACCTCCTGGCGACGCCGGCGACGGTGCTGGAGGTGATGACCGGCAAGATCGTGCCTTACATTCTGATCGGCTTGCTGCAGGTGACGATCGTCCTGGTGCTCGCACGCCTTCTGTTCAACGTGCCGATCCAGGGCAGCATCACCGTGCTCTATCTTTCGGTGCTGCTGTTCATCGCCGCGAATCTGATGCTGGGACTGACGATCTCGTCGGTGGCGGACAACCAGCTGCAGGCTATGCAGATGACTTTCTTCTTCTTCCTGCCTTCGATGCTGCTTTCGGGATTCATGTTTCCGTTCCGCGGCATGCCGGGCTGGGCGCAGCTGATCGGCGAAGCGCTGCCGCTGACGCACTTTCTGCGCATCGTTCGCGGCGTGCTGCTCAAGGCGAACGGCTGGGCGGAAATAGGGCCGGAAGCGTGGCCGATCGCGCTGTTCGGCCTGGTCATCATGGCCATCGGACTCCGGACATTCCGCAGCACGCTCGATTGACGCGCCATTGCGCCGCAGCTTGACCGCTCGCAGCGGCGCGGCTTATTGTGACCCGGAGTTTCCGCAATGACCGATCCCGCCCACGAGTCGATCCCCGCCGCCGGCGAACGCGCTTATCGTCAGGGCGACAGCGGCGAGAGCTTGCCGCCGCGCTACGAAGGGCCGCGGATGCTCGCGCAGGCATTGACGCGTCTCGCCCGCAGCGAGCAGGACTTCACGCGCGACGGCCCTCGCACCTGGGCACTGCGCGCCGCGCCGGGCGCCGCCGGAGTGCGCGAATGAGCCTCGACCCGGTCGCGCCGGCCG